>Ga0114918_10001310_pt1 | contig 22204 bp, 23 predicted proteins | sample LantaG_FD_87015 | JGI IMG/M metagenome (GOLD analysis project Ga0114918, IMG submission 87015) | Deep subsurface microbial communities from Baltic Sea to uncover new lineages of life (NeLLi) - Landsort_02402 metaG | ecosystem: Environmental > Aquatic > Marine > Oceanic > Sediment | place... | reverse complement strand
CTCTAAGTTTTCTTTCAGTAACCGAAACAGTCACAGACTGAAGGTCGAAAGAAACTTCACCAATTTTATCTTCAAATTCAAGATTTTTATAGATTCTATAAGTTGCCAAGAATGCGTTGTTACTTTCTGTAGAAGAAGAGAATGTTGAACCAGTGTATCCATCAAGTGAAGAATCTCCACAAGAAATACATACAGGAACCTGTAAATCAACTTCAAGATAAATGAAACCATTTTGGTCACAAATATCATAATAACCACCGCCACCGGTTTCACTATTTGGGAAAACTAAATTTTGATTTTCTCCGTATTGTACAATTCCTTTTCCGTATCTTTGTGTTACAACTCTGAACAAGTAATTGTTGTTGACATTTGCAGCAGTTGTAGTGTTACCAGCAACACCACGAATTTGAAGGTCAGTTAAGAATTCTTCACTATCCATTGGTTGACCATTTGGTCCAATTAATTGTCCAGCACCAGCAGAAGCAAATCCTGACAAAATCAATAAAACTTTTCTGTAGTTGTCAGATGCGTATGCAGAAACAACTAATTGGTCAGCTAGCCAAGCAACTGTTCTTGTTCCACCAGCAACTCCTGATGTAACACCTGGAGTCAACGCCGAAAATGAACCTTTAGAGTAGTCGTAAAGACCTGGAGGGTCTAAAGCCGGTTCGTTACCTTCGTAGAATCTATCGTAAAGGTCTTTTGATGTGTTATAGTCATAACCACTGCTTGGAGTTTGACCAGCAGCCGCATTTGGTGCTCCGAAAGGTGCCCAGTGCTCATTGCTTTGGTCTCCAGTATAAGACTGAATGTTTGGTACGAAGTAGAACAACTTACCGATAGGAAGGTTCATCGCTTGTACTGAAACGATGTCGTTAGCCAAAAGTTTAGAGAATACTCTTCTTACGATTGGGAAAACAACAGTTTCGAATGAACCTGTATCTGCAGTTGATGATGCTTCGTTGATGAGATAAGACGCTTGGTTTTCATACAACTGAGCGATGTTCTCTTTAAGGTGTCCGTTAAGTCCATCGAGGAAACCTAACTTGTCCCATTTGTTGATTGTATCTTCCTTGATAACCTTAAGGTGCTTAAGACCGATGTTACCAACAAGACCACTTTCTAATAATGCTCCCATTTTAAATTTTTGTTTTTAGGAATTTTTATTTTTAGAGTTTATTCATTAAATCCTTAATTCTTAAGTATTGAGGATTTTCATATGTTTTAGACTCAATCAAGGTTGCTGCTGAACCAGAAGTTTTCGTTGTGTTCAACTGTCTTTCTACACTTTCTGAAATATTTTTCATGTCTGTGTTTGAAAGTTCATCCTTGACAGTTTTATAGAGTTGCTTTGATTCTTTTAGAGATTCTACAGAATCAAATCTTCTCAAGATATTTATTTTTTCTTTTTTGGTAGTGGAATGTTCAGTAAATAATCTTGTTGCGTATGCTAAGTTTGAATTGAAAACTGCAACTTCGTTGAGTTTCTCTCTGAAGACATTCAGAGCTTTTCTGTACTCTTCATTTTTCTCTCTTAACATGTTTAATTCCGCTTCAACAGCCTCTACTTTAACACCATTATCACCATAAATATAATTTCTGTTGTTTGTGATACCTTTTCTTAACCCTCTACCTTCTTTTGACCCCATACCATAAGTTCTAGCAGCCTCTTTGGTTTCTTCCTTGGTTTCATAGTCTTTCTTGCCAGGATGTGTTTTAGATTTGTCACCTTTGTTACCACCGAATTTTCCTTCGTAGTCTTTGTAGTGACCATCTTTACCTTCACCAGCTTTCTTCTCAACACCGCCTACTTTCTTGCGTCTGTATTCGTGTTTGTCAGAACCCCAGTTCTTATCCTTACCTTCTTCCATTTCACCCTCTTTGAACTCAAATTTTGCTTTACCAGTACCCATAGCTTTAGGTCCAGCCTTTTTGTGGTCATCAAATCCTTTTTTAGGTAAAGTACTATCGTACTTAAATTTAGGATGACCCATACCTACGCCTTTTGGTTTTACAGTCATTTTAGCTTCTGAAAGGTCATAATCTTCTGTATGAAGTTTATCGTCCTTCATATCCAATTCCAAATCACGAATATGTGCCGCGTCATCTTTTTCAGCTCCACGGTAATGGTCATATTCTTCATCGTCCTCTTCAGAAAGGTCCATCTCTTCCTCGTCCATTTCTATCTCATACATGACTTCGTCTTCTTCTTCCATAGTTTCAGATGACGAATAAAGAGCGTCTAAAACAGCGTCCAAGTCAGGGTCTTCTTCAACATCAAGTTCGTCGAATTCCATTTCTTGTTCGTCCATTTCCATTTCTTCCATCATTTCATCTTCCTCTTCCATTTCAGATTCGTCGAGTTTTACAATGTATTCTACATCTTCATTCTCGTCAGTGATGTGAACTTCATTTTCGTCTTTTACAACTACGATTCCATCTTCAGGTCCCATAGCCTTAAAAGCCTTAATAACTTCCTCATCTGACATATCTGTCATATCGATAGTTTCTTCATCCGAATCAAAATCCATATCGAATTCATCTTCAGAATCTTCCATATTATCAACATCGCTACCCATGTCAAAATCCATGTCTAGCTCAGTATCAACTTCAACCTCATCTTCTTGTTCTGAGAGAGATTCCTTTACTAACTGACTGATTTCTTCCTTCATTGTAGAAGCAAGTATTCCTTTTGCGTTTTCGGCAATGACTTCTTCAACATTTTTCATTTGAATAAGTGCCTCTTCAACTAAATTTTTAGTTTCTTGCATAAAAATTGTTTTTAATTTACCTTATAAATAGTTCTCAAAATAAAAAAATCCGTCTAAAACCCCCCTCTTTACGAAAAAGGTTTCAAACGGATAAAAAAAAAGGTGGATAAACCACCTTTCAAATTATTCGATTACTTCGTCAATTTTACTTTCGACCACAGAAACGATACGCCATTCGTGTTGGAACCCCGTATATTTCTTTGTGACTTTAGCTTCGACATCAGTTACAGAAAAACCGTTTACAAGTTTCTCTTCTCGGATTTTTTTGATTCGACCTGAGTTTTCGTCGGGCAAATCATAAACCACTTTAGCAATGAAAAATTTCTCATCCATAATTATTAAATCATTTTAGTTAACGATTTAAATAATCGGTTAATTTTTTCATTAAATCAACTGACTTACCCATTCCGGAGTCAGAAATTTTCTGTTTTTTTTCTTCGTCTAGGTTTTCCTCGTACATTGACCTCTCTTCGGGGGTGTTGAATAGGTAAGCTCCAGGGGTTGACGGTGAAGATACCAAGTCAAAACAGATAAGTTCAAAATCGTCCTGTACTTCATTTTGTTCTCCCTTTTTAGCCAAAGACCCAACACCACGAGATGAAACACCCATTGTTACACCTTGTCTCATGAGGTTTGCAGCGATATCTCCTTTGGTTGATACAATACCACTCTCATGGAATCCTGGTGATGTGAGGAGTTTTAATTTACCCATAAGGATATGACCATCCCACCATATGTCTGTAATAAGGTGTGCTACTCTATCCAAATCAATCAATGATGATTCGGGGTGATTTAACTCAGAGGTTGATAAACCTTTTTTAATTGCGGTTTTATATCTGTCAGCCTCTCTTTTTAAAATTTTCTCAGGGTATACTCTTCCATTTCTATTTGGGACTCCAAATTTTTGAAGAACAGCATAGAACTCAAATGGGTTTCTATAATCCATTTGTTTTTGTTCTTTCAAAAATGACTCATTGAGTGGGTCAGAGGGCGAAATGTAACCCGCGTCCATTTCAATTAATATACCCTTACCCGTTTCTCTTGGCCCAAGAATGTGCAAATCTTTCATTATATTCTTTTAAAATAAATATAATGTTAGTTCATAGTTTCTATTTTTATCTTCTCTTTACTGGAAGTAAATGTGAAGTAGTCATTTTTGATGACACAATCTTTGTAAATTTCTCTGATAATTTTTTTGATTGCGTCTTTAAGTATTGAACCTTTAAAATCTATTTCAGTTTTAGTGAAGAGATTTATCTCGAGATTCATAAAAGACTTTTTACCTACTTGAATACCACTTGTTCTTAGGTCTAAGTCAACGATAAATTTTTCTGCGAAAAGTTCACGATTAATACTTTCATAAACACTGTGTTTAACATTTCTTGAAAGACCACCTACAACACGGTCCCAATTTTCCATTTCCATTTTTGGGGTAACCCATGTTTGTATGTTTATGTAAAGTGATTTTAGTTGTTTTGAATCTACTGTACCGTATTGAGTTTTAATTGATTCATATTGGTTAATCTTAACCGTTTTTCCTTTTTTCATTCATATTCAGATTGGAATCTGTTTATTTTTTATAAATCATAAGAAACTTTTACCCCAAATCCAAATATTTCTATTATATGTTAATAGTACAAGTAGACAAAAACATTGAGAAAGCACTCAAAATGCTCAAGTCTAAAGTTATTAAAACCAAACAGAATCAGAAACTAAATTCCTTAAAGGAATACCAAAAAAAATCTGTAAAAAGAAGAACAGAAAAAACCAAAGCTTCTTATGTTCAAAAGTTTAAGAATCAAGAAGAATAGACTCTTCTAATCTCTTTAACTTCACATAATTTACTTGGTCGAACTTTTCAGTTTCAATCTTCTCAATAGTTTCATTAATTTTAGATTGAATATCTGACTCTTCTTGCTTAGAAAGTAAAACCTTTAATTTATTAATCGCCGACTCCTTAATAGTTGAGTACTCGCTTTCCAAATCTTCATTCTTTGACGCTAAAATATGGAATACCTCTTTCTTGGTCGCCTCATCCAAACTCTCCATGTATTTCCCAATAGTTTGGTTGGCAATCGTAACCATTGACCTCAAAGGAATTTTAGGACTTTCATTTAAACCTTTTGTTGTGGACATAAGATTACTAATTAATCTTTTCTTTGACGACAACCTTTCGTGAATATTCACATTTTCAAAATATACCAAATTATCAATATCTTGGTAAATATTTGAAGATTTTTCCCCATTTTTTGGTAATGAAGTATTCTCTAATAAATGTCTGATTACATTTACTGATTCTTCTAAAAATTCTTTGGCGTCGTTTTCAGATAAACCTTGTGGTGTATTAAGGTCATCATAAATGGAATAAACCTTTGAAAAAGATTTATTTTTCAAAACATTATGTTTGAATTCTTTTAATGTTTGCTTGAAAGTAGAGGAATCTTTGTAGGACTCTACCAAGTTTTTTTCGATAATCGATTTAATTTGTCCGAAGGTCATGAGGTCGTATTTATTCTCTAATAAATATTAGGAATTTAACAACTTATCTAACTCATCTTCTATTTTACCTAAACTTTGTTGTGCAATACCTAAATTCAAAAATTGACTACCATATAAATTAGTCTCAATTAAAAGATTCATATCCTTATTTTGAATTGATTCTGGTGTGATTTCAGCCTCTTCAGGTGTGGCTCCTGCTTCAGGTGTTTCACCACCCAATTCAGCACCGAGGTCCCCACCTAAGTCAGGACCTGCATCAAAACTACCACCACCAAACGAGGCTGCGGCTGGTTCAGAAGTTTCTCCTGGAGGTGCTTGTGGTGCTCCTTCGCCAGGTTTGTTTCCATACAACTTATCAAGTTGGTCAAACAATCCTGTCTTAGAAATTACTGTTGGAGTATTCTTTAACTCCTCACCAATAGCTCTTTCCATTCTCTGTTGTAGAAGGTCAGTTCTGATTTCATCATCCGACCAATTGAAAATGTGTTTCTTAGCCCAAGTAGATGATGCTGGTTGAATACCATTACCTGGGTCTGAAACCAAGTCACGATATAATAGAACTTTTTCTTTCCAAATATCAACCTTAAGAAGGTCGGCTTGTGTCGATGGGTTAGTAAGACCTAAAGTAAAATTAGAAATCTCCTCTTCGAAACCAAGTAGAAATAAGTGAATGATTGCAATTTTGTTAAGTTCTTGCAACATCGACTTTTGAATTCTATTGATAGTTCTCGCAAATCGGATATCCATCAAAGCCAGAGTCTTACCATCACCAACAACTTCCTCAAAACCTAAGAACGCCTTAGGAATTCTAAGAGCTGTAACAAGTTTTTTCTGAATGTATTCGATATCAGCAATCTCTGAAAGATTTTGTGCACCTGGTAAGGTTTCAATTGGAGATGGTTGTGCCGGGTCTCTTACAGGAATGAAAAAGTCTTGGTCTACAGCCATTTGGTTGAATCTCATATCTACATTACCTGTCTTTGAATCGACAATTTGTTCTCTTTTAAACTTATTGGCAACACGCTGTACATAAGCCTCGACATCATCATCGTTCATGTTTCCAACATAAACTTTAAAGATTCTTCTTTCAGGTGCTCGTGAGGTACGATAAATCAACATCGCATCTTCAGATAACAGAAGTTGTTTCCAAATACGACGAGACTTTTCCAACATAGATGTACCGTAGGGTAGTTTTCTATCGTCACCCAATAATCTAAAGTGTGCAATTTCCCATGTTTGGAATTCCATATTCTGAGTTTTCCAAGTGAATCTCAATCCCTTGTCTTCAGTATTATTTTGTGGAACACCAACCGAAGCATTTCTTGTTGAGAGACCTTGTTCAAATCTTTCAACCTCAATGTTTGGAAGTTGTTGACATCCAATAACACCCTTTTCAGGGTCCAATCTCATATAAACAAAATTGTCACCGTACTTACAGGTGTTTCTTGTCCACATCGGTAAATTGGTATTAATGTCTAAAGCATTGTTGAATAAATCAGCTAATACTGATTTAATCCTTTTTGATTCTGAATAAATTTGAAGAATTTGACCATCCTCGTTGGGTGTGGTGGATTCTTCGGCATAGATATCCAAAGCAGCGGAAATCTCAGGAGTATACTCCATTGATTCGTAATCATAATACGACGCCAAACGATTGGGCTCGTAATAGATTGCTTGGGTATAAAGGTTATTCTCAACCTTTGCAAATTGATTTGCTAAATAAAATGACTGTTTTGCTTGGAGTTTTTCTCTCTCGTATTCAGTCTTATCGGTAGTTCTAAGTAATTCCTTTTTATCTAACTTGTAGACAGGAAAATCTTGGTTCATTAAGGCATCAGGACCCAAAGCCCTTGTTAACCTTTGCCAAACCGTTAAATTTCTATTTTCCATTCTTACCCAAACTTAACCCTTTATGGATTATTATAAATACTTTTACCTACCAAATAACCAACCATACTTTTGATAATCATTTCGGGTTGCTTCATAATTTTTAGAATGATTCATTCCATGTTGATTAAATTGAGGTAATGAAGGATTGAAATATTTCGATTTTTCTTTATTCTCGGTCACAATAGTTGACCAAGAATCCAACATGGCTTTAGTATGGTTTACAACTTTTACCAATGACGGAAACGCTGCTTCCGCAACATAAGTTGCCATGGCAATAGACATGATACAGTCATCATGATGACCTTTTTGGTGGTCAGGACGACCATTGATGTAAATAAAAGTCCCCATTTCATTCACCAATCTACTCGACCTTACTTTAAATTCATGACGGAGGGATTCTTCAAATGATGCAATGATTTGAACTCTTTTATTGTTAAAATTAATACCTGGTATTTTTTCTTTAACCCTTGGGTCGTATTTCCACTTGTTGGACATATCTACCCCATCATAGAAAAAATTTTCATAACCCATTTCTTGGAGTTTTCTTGCCGTTGCGACCCCCATACCACCAGTCAAATCTATAACACACAATGCACTATACATAATACCCCACTTATATGCAATTTCGGCTAATGTATCGGGCGGTAATTTTCCAACAAATTCTAATACTTGTTCTTTTTCATCAAAATCAATAATTACAAAACAAGAAAAGTCTTCAGAGTCTCCCCGAGAAACATCTATACCCATAACATATTTGTGACCATTTACAGGTTCTTTCCAAATCCATAACTGTCCACCTATCAATTTGGCACTTGGTTCCTTAATATCATTTTTTTGGATATTCTGTAAAAGTTCGGAATCAAAGACATTGTCACCTGAACCCAAAAAGTTACATTCTAATTCTTGTGCAACTTTTCTTCTATCATATTTTAGTTTTTTAACCATACTTTCTAACCAAGATGAGCATGGTTTATAACCGTCTTCAATATATTTGTGTAAAGTATCTAAATTTCTTTCTTTTCTATTTTCAAGTGATAAATCAATAATACTATCTGATGGATATTCATGTTTGTTAAGAAGGTAATGAATTAAGTCTTTAGTTTTAACCATATACAAATCTTTGGTATATCTAGGGTCACGATACCAATACATTTCAGTGATTTTGAAATCATTCATACCACGAAGCGCTTGGTCATAAATTTCATAGTAAATTGCATCAAAACCATTAGGTGTTGAAATTACAACAACTTTTCCTCCTGTAGAAAGAGATGCCATACAAGCCGCCCAAAAATCACTATCGGCTTCAATAAACGCGGCTTCGTCAAAAATTAATGTTGTGGGGGTGTAACCACGAAGTGCATCTTTTGAAGTTGCAACAGCTTTTACTTCACATCCGTTTGATAGTTTAAAGTGACGAGCGGAATTTTTTTCAGGTGCAAACCCAATACCGACCCAACTTGGCCATTGTTCAGTAAATCCACGGATTTTGTTCGCGAATTCCACCGAAGTATCTAATTTATTTGCAATTATAAGAACTTTTTCGGGTTTTTCTTTTCGTGCAAAGGCTAGTCTTTTACTAGCCCAAGCTGCGGTTACTGTAGAGACACCCGCCTGACGATACTTTAACGCAATGTTTTCATTATATTCCTCATAGTCCTCCACCAATTGAACTTGGTCTTGGAATAGTTCCAAGGGAACATATCGGGATACTGTGTTATCGTAAGTCTGTAAATAAGTTTTTAGAGCATAAGGAGTGCTCTTCATGCACTTCTTATACTCAATAATAACTTGTTCTTTTGTCATAATTCCTTAGTCAGGACGGGAAATCCCCAAACCTGCTAAGAAATCTAAACCATCATCCTCGGAATCTTCGTCCGTGTCAAAACTTTCGTATTCCTCCTTGTTTTGTTTTGCAATTGTAATCAACTCACGAAAAGAGTCGGTAGCTTTTGCAATTCTCTTTGTATCTTCAGAAATTGCGTTTCCAACAATTTCCAAGAACTCCTCAGCAGGGAGTTTATAAAGTTCCATTTGGAACCAATTAATCAAACCCTTATTTTGTTCATCATATACCTCATCAGGTAATGCAAAACGAATTTTTTCCACAATTTGTGGTCCAATTCTAAGAGACCATGCCTCCATAGGTAGGGTATCGGTTTGGCCCATAACTTTTTCACGGGTAGTGGGGTCCTCAGGTAAACCATAACGACCTTTAGCCTCTTCCAATCCTTTGATTATTTCGTGACACACAATGGGAAATAACATCCCATAGGCTTTAATTACGGTATCGGGAGAACTGTCACCATCCTCATCTTCAAAACCATCATCACCAGCGTCCTCAAGTTCAACCTTTCCGGCAACTCCTTGACCTGTAGCACTCATCATATCAATCATCTGTTCCATGGTAAAGTACATGAAATCATTCAAAGACATAATTTCCAAATATGCAGGATAAAGTCTTGGGTCGATTTCATCAAGTTTTTCTCTAATCTCGGGTTTTTGGAAAAGATAATGTCCTTTTTTCGCGGAACCTTGGATGATTGCGTTGATAATATTTCTTTTGTGTTTTTCTAATTCTAAAACTTCTTCAGGAGTTACTTCATCAATATCAAACCCCGAATCAATCATAATCTTTTGTGCATCTTCTTCGTTTTCTTCTTCTAACTCGTCGGCTTCATATCTGAAGTTACTAACATCAATTGGTTCACGATTCAAATTCGCTTCAACGATGAACCAATCTGAAGGTACTTGAGTATCTTCTAAACAAGCTTCGATTGCTAAGTTTTCCAAAGCATCTCTGTGTCTTGATTCAATTTGCATAATTTGAGGTACCTTCTGATACATTTCAGCAACAAGCATTCTCCCTAACATTTGAGAGCTGATGGTTTCTCTACCAGTAACTTCTCGAACTTTGTCCACAACTTGTTTGAATCGATTAGTAGCCAATCTTTGTACATCTTCAGGACCTTTACCCATTGCAGGGTTCTTTGCATAAGGACTTTCAGGGTCTCTTAATTTTCTTTCGAGACTTGGGTCCATACGCTCGGGGTAGTCCCCGTAATCAATTTGTTCCTGAATTTTTCTATTTTTTGCCATCACGAAGAATAGTTTGAATTAGTTGTAATACATCTTTTTTAGCATCTTCCATTTCTTTTTTAGATGCTTTTGGTTTTGGATTCGGTCCTTCAAATGGTTTTTTTCCGGGGTGAGCAGGACGAATTGATGGACGAGTACCGGGTTTTGTAGTTGGTTTAACAGGTGCGGTCTCAGTTTCTGCCTCACCCATTGATTGTAACATACCTAAATCTCCAATAGGACGACTCATGCGGATACTCTTACCTTTCTTCGATTTTGGTTTGTAAACCGAGCGACGAATGACACCTTGTTCGGCAATCATATCTAATATTTCTGATTTTGACATTTTTGGTTCTAAGTAATTTTCAACCAAAGATACAATTTCTTCTTCAATAAAAAAATCCATCGGGGATTTTCCTTCCTTCAAACTCTTTTTAACTTGTCTAACACATCTTTCGAACTTGGCGTTTTTCTTAGGTCCTAACTGTGAGTGGCATATTGCCCAAGGATTGTTTTCATCTTTTTCTTCCTCTGACATATCCTCTTTTTTATCAATTTCAGTATCCCCTAAATCACTCATACCGTCAGGAGCTTGAACTTGGTGTGGAGATTGAGTGGTTGCCCCACCTTGAGCACTACCCATGTAGTCCATATCATCCTCAGTCATCTCAGTTTCTATACGAACATTAATACCTCTTGAGGTCAAATCTTTAAGTTTTCCTGGGTCTTGAGTTGCCTTTTCTGCGGAAATCATAACCGCACCTTGCTCTAAGATAGCGAGTTTTTCGAGAAGTGCATCCATTTGATTCTCGTTCAATTTAACAACGGTTGTTGGTGATAATCCCATTTCCACCAATTTTACAATTTTTTCCTTAGTTTTCATAAACAACTTTTTTTTCGAACTCAAGAATTAAGTCTTTTTCGTAAAGTTTATTTTTTACTGATTCTTCCTCCTCACCGAATTTGAATACCAATCGATTATTTTCATCGTACTCTTCAATTTCCCACCCTAAAGCAATAACACCGTCCATGTCATCGGACATATTGAAATAATCTGAGTTTTGAATGAGTTCCAATTTAATATCTGAGTTTCTAAGAACTCCGACTTTATCGATATGGTCTAAATTAGGTGGTGTGGGGTATCCACTTGAAGGAGAAGCCTCCCATGAATCACCCCACACATCTAAATTTTCTGAAAATATAAATTCGTAGAGATTGTTTCCCTTATAATCAGGACCTAGTCCATTGATATAAGTTAGATATCTCATAAAACTATTCCTTCAACAGAAATTCTAATTTGTTTATTTTTATTTTCAAATACCAAATTCTTCTTGTTGGTTCTACCAACAAATTCAAAATCAGAATTTTCTTCTAAAAACTTTTTTCCCGCCAATTCCTGTTCGATAGTTTCTGATAAAGTTTCAATTTTTGAAATAAACGAATTAACTTTTTTCTTGTTTTCGATTTTTCTTTCTTCAAATAACTTCTTTGAAAGTTGTACCTCTGAGTCAGTAACCTCAAAATACTTACTAAGGACTTTGTCGATTTTACTTTCTCTTACCGAGTTGAAGTCGTAATCTTCAGAACCCATTCCTTCCATTGGTTCTTCCATAGAAACCTCATCTTCGAAACCTAAATCCATTTCAGGTTCTCCACCCATATCAGAATCCATTTCAACATCCGCCTCTACATCTTCAAACTTAGACATAATGTCTTCCATATCTTCAGGTTCCAACTTAGTTAAATCAAGTGCGGAAAGGACCATGTTAATAACATATTTAATATCTTCAGAAGACATTCCTTCTTGGTCTTCAAGAGCTCTCATTTTTTGAGTCAACTTACCTGTAAGTTTTTGAATTACTTTGAAAGAAACTCTTTCTTCCATATCTTCACCACCTGTCATTGGTTCCTCAGCGGGAACATCTAAATCAAGTTCCGCATCCATACCTAAATCGAGTTCATCACCACCACCCATGTCATCCATAGGTAGTTCAGGTGCTGGAAGAGCTGCTGGTTCTGCAGGAACTGCTGGTGCTACAGCCTCAGGTGCTGGTGGGGTTGGTGTTTTTAAAACAAATTTCTTTTGTTCACCAAATAATTTAACTTCTTCAGTTTCTCCGTTCAACTCATTTGTTTCTTTCACAATCAAGTTTAACTTCTTTAGAGCTTGTGAATATGAAGAATAATATTTTCTATTCTTCATTGGCTCAATATAATCCAAGGTCGATTCATTCAATCCTTTTTTGATGATGTAACCTTGTTTTTCTTTGATAATGTGGTAGTTCATACCATCCGCCAAATTAATTGAATAATCACTTGAACTTTCAGTGATACCATTTGATGGCATTCTGTAAGTGGCGATTTCCATAATTCTTTTCAATTTGTCGGTACCTTCTAATTTTTCACTACCGATTGGTTTAAGTTTTGCCATGGTTTTTTTCTTTATTTAATTTTTAATTGTTAAGTCCGTGCATTCCACCTAATTGAACCGCACTAAGGTCAATTACAGTTCCTTGTCTTCCACCATCGGGGTTTTCAGGAACCCAATCTGCTGGGTGTGGATAAGGAGGTGTTGTGATTACTCCATCACAATCGACGCACGCATTGGCTTCGTATTGCTCATTTACTTCAAACACACCAAAAGGTGTTGGTGTTGGAGTTGGTGTTGCAGTGCCTGTTGCGGTTTGAGTTGGTGTTGCGGTTATTGTTGATGTAACACTCGGTGTTGGTGTGTTAGTACCTGTCGGAATGTTGGTTGGGGTGTTCGTTGGGGTTTCCGTAGGTGTGTTCGTTGGGGTTTCCGTAGGTGTAACCGTAGCTGTTGCGGTGATACTCGGAGTAGGAGTATTTGACGCGGTTATACTTGGGGTTGGTGAATTTGTTGCGGTTTGTGTCTGTGTTTGAGTCGGTGTTTGAGTAACTGTCGGGGTATTTGTATTGGTTGGTGTCTGTGTTTGAGTTGGCGTTTGGGTAACTGTCGGTGTGTTACTTGGTGTTTGAGTTTGAGTGCTCGTTGGTGTTTGTGTGTTTGTTGGGGTTTGAGTTTGTGTTGGCGTAACACTAGGTGTATTAGTTGGAGTTGAAGTTGGTGATTCGGTTGGGGTAGGTGTTAAGTCTCCTTGGCAATCAATACAGTTTTCCCATGGACCGTTAAATACGGTCACAACTTGAGCTAAATCAGTCGGTTCATATGGGTATAGAGTCCAACAACCAATATTGGTTGAGCCGGCCAACAACTCATAAATCTTATTTGTCTGAATAACATCAGTTGTAGCAAAAAATCTTGAGGGTTGTCCCACACAAGAAGTTCCAATAAAATAATTCAACGCCATGGACTTTTTTTCTATAAATATTGTCGGTTAATAATAACTTTAATAAATAAATATCTAAATTGGTATTAATCTACCAATTTTACCTCAACTGACAACTCTTTGTCGGTTTGACGACTGACAGTTGAATAAAGTTTTTCCAACAATCCCGACCTACGGAGGTACTTGAATACTAAGTTTTCATAAGAATATTCCCCCTCTTTTTCGAGTCCTGACTTACGATAATCTTTTAATTTCTTTTTTAGTTTTTCAACTTTTTCTTCGTTGGCTTTAAGTCCTTCTTTTTTGATATTGGTGATAAGGTTCTCGATTTTGTCCTTCCAGCTGTCAATTTTGGTTGTTAGGACTCCTCTTTCGAGTTGTGGTTTTTCTTTCGATGGTTTAGAAATCCACTCGTCATTCAATACGGAATATACTCCTGACGCAAAATGAATCTCTTCAGAATCTTGTGGGTATAGTTCCACTTCGTAACCATATATTTTAATATCGTGTTTGTCGTTAAAAATTTGTTTTTTAAGACCGAACAAATCTCTGTAGAGTTGAGCTTGTTTTCCGAACTGTTTGTAATCAATAATAAGGTGTAGGTCAAAGTCTGAATATTCTGACCAGTTATAGTTTGATAAACTACCTGTGAGTACCACATCTTCAACTTCCAAGTCATCCACTAATGTATCCCCGAATGCTTCGGCGATTTTCATAAGTGCTTCTCTGACTTTTGGTTTCATCACAGCTTCAGAGGCATCGTCGTACTTTTCCCACACCTTTGGGTTAAGGGTGTCTCTAACTGCGAAACTCTGAAGTATAGTTGATAGTTGTGCCATCTGAGATAAATACCTCCTAATTAGAGTTTGGTATATTTGAATTTTTTGGCAATATCGCTTGAGAAGTATCTTCCTTGAGATTCTACCATTCTGAATTTCGTGTAGGTTGCGTGTGGAACTTCTTCGTATTGGTATTTGGTTCCATTTTTAAATTCTACCACCATTTCTTTTAACTCGGTATCATAGGTACTTTTGATGATTGTTGTTGAATCAATCTCATTGATGATTTTTGTTCCGTCTATAGTTTCTTTTTTTACTCCCATTGTAAAGATGTTTTATAATTTAATTTATTAGTGTATTGTCAATTGATAAATACAAAAAACCCCCAACTTACGCTGAGGGTGAAAAACATGGTCATTAATTATTAGGAAAGTTTCTTTATTTCATCTCTAAGTTCTATTGCTTTTTCAAAGTCTTGTTGGTCGACTGCTTTCATTAGTTCGAAGTTAAGGTCATTAAGTTTGACTTTGTTATCTTCCAAGTTTTTAATCTTGTCACGAAGTTCAACCGCTTTTTCAAACTCTTGAAGGTTTACCGCTTTTTTGAGTTCTTTTTTAAAACGCTCCAAGTTTGTGGGTTCTTCAGATTGGGGGGTATTCCCTTGGGTTGACCTGAAGATTGTGGTGAACTGAATCATCCCATCTTCAGAGGTAAAGGTTTCCTTTGACCAATCCCCCAATTCATCTTTACCGGTTTCTTTTTGGGTTTTACCTTTATAGACAAATGGGTCTTGGTTTAACAAGGAGTTAAAAAGGTTGTCAAATTCATCAAGTAATCTTCTTCTAAACATTTTTTTAATTTTTAATTTGTTTATTTGACCCTGATGAGACAAGTCCTGTACCAAATCAAAATAACTGACAAAATGTCCGAATTTGTTGTATTTGGAAATAATTTCCTGACACCCTGTCAAATATTAAGAAAATTCTGACACAGGTTTGGAATTGTCCTTTTTTTGATTAACCTTTGTACAAATCAATTTTAATAATCATGAACGACACATTAGGAGACGACGATAAGACACTTTCGAGAAAGAAACCTACCTCCGACTCGGGTACCCCCGTATTGGATAACTTCTCTCGGGACTTGAACAAATTGGCCGAACAAGGAAAACTCGACCCAGTAATTGGTCGCGAAAAAGAAATTGTTCGCATTGCTCAAATCTTGTCTCGTAGAAAGAAAAACAACCCTATTATCTTGGGGGAGCCAGGTTCTGGTAAAACCGCTTTGGTTGAGGGATTGGCATCTCTGATTGTAAATGGGGAATGTCCCAAAAACCTTCTTGACAAGCGTATTGTCAATTTGGACCTCACCGCAGTGGTGGCAGGGACAAAGTACCGTGGTCAGTTTGAGGAGCGTCTAAAGGTTATCCTTGAAGAACTCTCCAATAACCCAAACATCATCGTCTTCATTGATGAAATTCATACATTGATTGGTTCAGGTAACTCATCAGGTAGTTTGGATGGTTCAAACATCTTCAAACCCGCACTTGCTCGTGGAGAAATCCAATGCATCGGTGCAACCACCTTGGACGAGTATCGTAAGTCATTTGAGAAGGACGGAGCTTTGGAGCGTCGATTCCAAAAGGTAATCGTGGACCCCTCAACGGTTCAAGAGACCATCCAAATCCTCACCAACATCAAAGACCGCTACGAGGCATTCCATAAGGTGGCATACTCTCAAGAGATTATCGAACTCTGCGTGAAACTCGCAGACCGATACATCACTGACCGTGAGTTCCCTGACAAAGCATTTGACATCTTGGATGAAGTTGGTGCCCGTAGTCAAACCGAGCAGAAGATTCCTGAAGTAATTGAGGACCTCAAGCAAAAGGCTGCGGAAATCAAACAACAAAAGATGGATGTGGTCAAGAAGCAGAACTACGAAGAAGCGGCATCCCTTCGGGACAAGGAGCGTAAAATCCTTGCCAAACTCGAAGAGGAGAAACGCAAATTCGCAGAAGAATCTGCAACTACCCGTATTCCCATCTCCGTGGAGCAAGTCTATGATGTGGTTTCCAACATGACCAAAATCCCTGTGAGCAAAATGTCCATTGACGACACCAACTCACTAATCAATATGGACAAAGTCCTTATGGAAAAGGTAATTGGTCAAGACGAAGCGGTATCCAAGATTGTCAAATCTATCCGTCGTAACCGAATCGGAATCAAAGACCCAAACCGTCCCATCGGTTCATTCATCTTCTTGGGTTCAACAGGTGTGGGTAAGACCCACTTGGCAAAACAAATTGCAAAGGAGATGTTCGGGTCAGAAGATGCGTTAATCCGCGTCGACATGAGCGAATACCAAGAGAAACATACTTTGTCTCGTTTGGTAGGAGCACCTCCGGGATATGTCGGTTACGAAGAAGGTGGACAACTCACCGAACAGGTAAAGAACAAACCTTATTCTGTTATCCTATTCGATGAAGTGGAGAAAGCCCACAAGGACATCTTCTCCATCCTCCTTCAGATTCTTGATGATGGCCACGCAACCGATTCCCTCGGTCGTAAAATCAATTTCAAGAATACCCTTATCATCATGACCACCAACCTCGGAGTTAAGAAACTTCAAGACTTCGGAGCTGGAATCGGGTTCTCCTCAAACAAGTACTCAAACGAGGAAGCCAAGAAACAAATCTTGATGAAGGAAATGAAGAACTTTTTCTCTCCCGAATTCCTCAACCGTATCGATGACACCATCGTGTTCCAAACACTCACGAAGGAGAACATCGAGAAGATTGTAGGATTGGAGCTCAACAAACTCTCCAAGCGACTCGGTGAGATGAAGTACAAAGTGGTGATGGACCCCACCGTTACAGAGTACATCGCAAAAGTCGGTTTCGATGATGTATACGGAGCTCGTCCTGTTAAACGAGCCATCCAAGACAAAATCGAAGATTACCTCTCGGAACTTATCCTAATAGGTAAACTTAAAGAAAACCGAAAATACACCTTAAAGGTGGTAAATGAAGAGGTGAAAATCTCTTAACATAGAAGGGGGGACGAAAGTCCCCCTTTTTTATTTCTGTGAGGTATTTATTACAAAAATACTTTAATGAAAAAAATCGTTAAATTAACCGAAAGTGACCTCACAAGAATCATCGAAAGAGTCATTTCAGAACAAGAAAAGATAGAACTACCTGCAAAGGAGTTAAAGTCGGTTATCGAACCAGCCAAAGTTGCTCAAATCAAATCTCAAGCAGATGTATTGGCTCAAGACACAGAGTTAATCAAAAATACATTGGACTTAATTAGAAGAATTGACCCTGAATCATATCAAATGATTACCAAAGGACAAACCCCCAATAAAAGAACTGTATTGGGTGACGCAATTATCGGTGGAACTTTGTTGTCATTAATTTACACCGTAATGGCGGAATTAAAAGGTCAATAATATGAAAATTTTAATTTCAGAATCACAATATAAAGTTCTTGTTGAGCAAGAAAGTGAAGATGTATGTGTACAAGATGAACTTGACACACTAAACGATTTCTTAGGTGGAATTGTTACAGTTGAACCCGAAGACATCGGTGGAGAACTCAGTCACGAAGATTTACTTTCCACAGTAACTGACCCCAAAGAAAAAAACATGTTGACCAAGGTTTTAAATAACCTTTCACAAATGAACATGGAACAACTCAGAGACCAACTTAAAAAGGTTATGTCTATGAAAAATCTCAAAGAACAAGAAACTCCTTATATGGATAGAACAACCGAAATCGGTGGTGTTCAAGTTCCAACAGCGGTAGTTCATGGGTCATTAGGTTTATTGGCAATTGCAATTCTCACCAAAATGATTAAAGGTCTCTCAGGTATGGGTACTGGTGGTAGAAGAGGTGGAAGACGAGGTCGTCTTGCATCAAGAGCTACAGGATGTCAAGGAGGTGCTGCAAGAGCAAAACTTGTTAGAATGAGACGAAGAAGAGAAAACTGAAGAAGTTTCCTCAGAAAAATCGGATTAAGATAAAAAACAAAGAAACAAAATGAAAAAAGTTATCAAACTTACAGAATCAGACCTTGTAAACCTCATTGAACGGGTACTACAAGAACAATCACAGACAGAATCACCTGAGTGTCAAAAAGTAAAAAAAAGAATTAACTCCTACAAATTAAAAGGAGAACGTATCATAAGGTTTGCCCCACAAAAAACCCGTGCAATGCTATCATCCCTTTTCCAAAAGGGTATAGAAGAGGGTCCCGAAGCTTTCAAAAAGGGAATACCACAACAAATGAAACAAGACTTTGAAAAGCGAATAAAAAATCTCAAAAAACCTAAATCAGACTCAGAGTTGGATTTGATGATTTCAAGTGCGGAGAACGAGATTAAACAAATTCAAGAAGTATCAAGCTTACCAATGTGGCTTCAAAATACAATATTGATATCTAGTTGGTTATTTATCCTTTTAGTATTTATTTGGGCGGCAAGAAATAACTTTAATCAAGACATTGGAGGCGTCTGTTTCTAAAATAATAAAACAATATTCTTAAACCCTCCCTCAAAAAGGGGGGGTTTTCTTTTAGGTGAAATTGTATTTATAACATATGAGAGATATTATACTCAAGGTATTAAAAGAAGAAGTCAGTAAAGGAAAAGTTACTTGTGACAACTGTGGATGGTCTTGGAAACTATCGGAGGGTGGTCACGACCCGTACATTTGTCATCAGTGTAACCATAACAACGAACCCAAAAATTTAAAAGAGTCTTACCGACACCCCAACCCTGAAAGTTTTAAAAAATACTTCAAATTGGTGAAAACATATTGGGATAAAGTAGGTCTCAATAGAGATTCTGAGGAAAAAGCAAAAAAGTACATTTTAGATTCTACACTATCATTCCCTTTTGTATTGGCATATCTTGGTGGCCGTGAAAAATTTTTGGAAACAATTTCAGATAAAATTATAGGTAAAATTTTTGAGTGTGAGTATTGTATCGGATATAACTTCAAGTATTATATCAATGAGATTTCATTGGACGAAAACATGCATTATAGGGAAATTAATGTGAATGCGGTTATTGACACGACTTCTTTATCAGGAAGGACTTATAGCTACGAAGATGGATTTACAGATGTAGATTACGAAAAATTATCAAATTTAGAGGGTTCTGAATTTTATTCTGATGTAATTCAAGAAATTAAAGCGGAAATTAGTGATGATTTAGAAAAAAAGATTGACGCGCCATTTGAACTTTACACTGACATCGTATCCTTAGATTTCGAAACCTTCGATTAGAACACCCACCGATTAGTTTGAGGTTTTAAATCCTTTTGATGTTTACGATAACCCAATTTTTCAATCATCTTACTACCCATTTCAATACCATTGAAAACATCTTCTATTACAACATATTCATTAGGTGAGTGGTAGTCGTAGTACCCAATAAAGAAATTAATACAGGAGATGTCAAATTTACCCCGTAAAGCCCATACATCTGTGTAAGGGTGAACCATATATTCCAAGTCTTCACCAATATCTTCAGCAAGAATGTTGTTACAAACATCAAAAAACTCAGAATCACGGTCAAACAATTGTTGACCCCAACAGTACTCAGTCACCATCCAATTTTCAGGGGCATCAAACTGAATACCATAACCAACATTTTCAAAAAACTCGGCACTTGCCTCTTTTGAACCGTGACAACCCGTTTCCTCAGAAACAAAAAACGCGGCTTTTAGATTGGGTAATTCCTCTAACAACTCCAAACAAGCAAAAACACCCGCCTTATCATCACCACCAATTCCTGTGGGTTCTCCATGGTCGTTATATGCTTTGAGAGAAGGTCGTGGTTCTCCTTGAGCATTTACCAAAAATTCCTCACGAATATTAATTGGTCCCAACCCATGAACCGTGTCGGTATGGGAAATGACACAAGGGAAATACTCAATATTCTCATTAGTTTGTTTGGTTGCATAAACATTTAGATGTTCATCCACGAAATATGGGATTTGTTTTTCCTTTAGCCACTCACAAATAAACTCGACCATCATACCCTCTCGGTATGTTGCGGTTGGAACGGATAAGACTTTCTTTAAGAATTCAATTTTACTGTGAGTCATGAGATAATATTTTACGCAAAGATAGTAAAATATTCTTTGATTCCAAAGTCATCTCATAATTGTGGTACCAGTTGTAAAAATTCTGAGGGGATATTTTTAGTCCATCACCACCCCATCTACGAATTGGTAAATCAGAATATCTACCGTCTGTTACCTTATTGACAAAAAGAATGAGTTTATTAGAACCTGCGTCATAGTGACTTATCGCGAATCTGATATTCTTCTGTGGCACATTAATGGGTTTACCCGTTCCGAATTGTTTTAATATTTTTGTCAAAATTTCTGTTCTCTGAGGTGAAACTTCCTCGTCCACTTTCTCGAGTAAATCCGTAATCATTTGGTTAGTTTCAGAAACATACCTCGGATTTTTCTGAAATTCATTAACATCAATGTTCCATCTTTCTTCTTCCCAACCCCCAATTTTTTTTCCTCGAGTCAATCCATTCATTGCTGAATAGATACTTACCGAATCTGATTGTCCTTCTTCTATATTGGGATAAATTTTCATCAAATAGTATAAATTTCCTGCAGGTATAGATACATGGAAATAATTACTATATTTCTCATCGGTTTCTATATTCACACCATAAGGTCCTAATACCTCACTCAATTGATTTGATATCAGTTCCCCCATTTTTTCGGTAAACTCCTCATTTCGATATTCATAAATGACATCTAAAATTTGATTAACTTCTCTTGGATACGATTTTAAGAGTGTTTCGTTGATAGGCCTGGTATCCCTATTTGCGTTAAAATTTTCGTTGAACTTCCGATACAACTTCAAAATCATATAATATTCCTCACTGCTTCTATCGAAGAAATCCCCAAGGAAAAAATCATTTTCCGTCATCCTATCATCGATGTCATCAGAACTTTCATACTCCATTGTACCCCCATCCAATAATCTAGATATCCACCAATAATCATACTCATCTAAATTAAAAAATTCTACTAACTCGTTACCATCCATTTTGAAATTAAAAATAGATTTTACCCTATTGGAATTTTCTATGATTTTATCTACCATACTCTGTGAAACAACATCTTGTGCAGATACTCTACCCTTGATGTAGTCAAAAACTAACTGAGGGAAATCTTTTGTCTGTTCTAAAATTATTCTTCGGGACTTGTCCATATCAATATAAATACTTATATTTGTAGTGTTCTTTGAATTATGGGGATGAACGGTATTGATTGGCAGAGTTAATCATACGGGGCATGCAGTGAGATGTTTCCTATCACTTTAATCTACGGATGCAAAAACCAAACGGCGAAACTTTCGCAAAACTCGAGGCAGTGGGTCTTCTCTCTGCTGAGGAAGTTACTGTAGCCTAAGGCTATAGTGACAATGGGTCGATGGACATATAACCTGGAAACAGAAGTCCCTACGGTGTGGTTTCTACCTTAAAAGGAATGGAGGTCATGTTTGGTGTTCTACCGATTTGAGTGAACACCCCACAGTTGTTGGTTACGATGGCAAAATAGAAACCAAATAGTTCGGAGGGTGTGAAAAACCCTGACCTAAGCATGTAGTCCTTTATGGGTAAACTGAGCAAGACGTGGGTAAAAATCGAGCCCCTTCATATCGTGAGATATGTCGAAAATCGGATGAATTCAGGGGAAGTCCTTCGGGATTATCCTGAGCCAAGCCTGGTAGGAACAGGAAGGTGCAGAGACTAGTGGGTGGTAGACGCTTCTACCGTAATACCACATTAGCGTCCGACATCTTGAAAAAGATGATGATATAGTCCACTTGTGTCGAT
>Ga0114918_10001309_pt1 | contig 22205 bp, 24 predicted proteins | sample LantaG_FD_87015 | JGI IMG/M metagenome (GOLD analysis project Ga0114918, IMG submission 87015) | Deep subsurface microbial communities from Baltic Sea to uncover new lineages of life (NeLLi) - Landsort_02402 metaG | ecosystem: Environmental > Aquatic > Marine > Oceanic > Sediment | place... | reverse complement strand
GGGTGATTACCAGTAACCGTTAAATTGTCACTACTTCCGGCCACCTGTAGTTCATATACATCAATCGTTGGATCGTTTTTAAAGACTTTATTGACCTTTTGCCAATTTCCCTCAAGAGATAGAACATAATCATCGGTTGTTATATCCTTTATCTTCTTAAGTCCATCTTTACTCGTTACCAGGCTATCCCCATCGAGGCATCCCTCGCAGATGCTTGCCTGTATATAAAGATCCATGACATTGTATATCTCATTTAGCTTGTCATCAGGTAGACCCCTAGCTGTGTTGGGAGTATTAATACAAGGTTGATTAGTTCCATCTAGAACTTTCTTTTTACAACTAGGACATTCTTGTCCAACAAAGCCCCAGAGAGCTACCCCGTTTTTACCACACGAGTGACAAAGCCAAGAGAATATTACACGATCTTCTACATCAAATCTATGAATAGATTCTGGTATATCAAACCCTACGTCTGGAATTCCAGTATGCAGCATTAGAAAAGTATTTTTGGCTTTATCTGGATATTTTCTTAGAAATAGTGCAAATGACTCAATAAGCCTAGTGAAAAGTTTTCTGGGCTGATTTCTCATCACCGTCCCGATTATCTTCATATCTGGATCAATACCTAGAGATCTTTTTACGTCAGTTTTATTTAGTGGTTTAAAAACATTAGGATCGGAGGCACCTGGGCAAACATACTTAACATCAATCGGAACTACACCATTAAATTCTGCTAGCTTGGTTCGGGACTGATCTTCCATTACTTTTTTACCAAAGTGGGAATAAGCCATTACAGTGTCAACTTGCGTATAACTCTTTAGCCAAGACCACTGCTGCGGATAAGAGTCTATGCAATTGTGAACAATGAAATTACTAGTGTAACTATTGTCAACTTCAACTTCAAAGTTGTACACATAGCCATCATATTCCTTTTCTATTATGCTTTCAACGGCAGATACTGCATAATTTCCAACAAAATGAACAACTGCTCTAGTTTTTTCATTAGGAGTAAATTCTATTTCTCCATATTTCTTAGTATAGCTGTCTATATCTTTTATATCAGACCCAATGCCAGTCTTTATTCTAAAATAGGATGAGCCTTTACACTCTCTGCCGTCTATTTCACCAGCGAGTTTATCATACTTCCTTATGGTTACCCCATATTTGCATGATAGCATTAGTGCTCTAATTTCATTAGCTAGACCTTTTTTTGAACAGGTTATGCTTACATTTTTACAACTCTTGTAATGCCCATCTGCTCTTATTAGTCCTGCTAAAAATGATTTTCTTATTTTAGTACTATTTAGCATTATGAACTTGGGTATAGAATTCTTATTATTGGTTGCATTCATAAAGAATGTTCCCAATATCTTACTGTGGCATATTACCTCATGTGATCCAGACTCTCTAGTATTAATAGTAGATTCTAGGCCGAAAGATTTTTGCATTATATTTGCAACATCTATAGCAAAAGATTTCTCATGTTTTTCAAACACAATCCCAAATCTATCATTATAGCATCTTCCACCATCTCCCAGTGCGTAGCCTATTAATCTAGCGAAATCCTCATTTATATCTATACTTTCTTTAACCACATGATTGCTTTTACTGAGGGAAACATAGCCACCTTCGTAGTTTAAATTCAACTCAGGCACATTCTCTGAAATAGATATTTTTTCATCAAAAAAGCTCTGTTTGATAATTGGGAAGCAAATTAAATCTCCAACACTTATATCCTTAGCCTCCGTCCATACAGGGGTCTTATCTTTATAAACCGAAGATCTATTGCTCCTTCTATCGTTTTTATCTTTTTTAAATACCAACATCGGGTGCTCTGGAGTCATAGAAATTGGTGACGAATCTGACCTAGAGGTTATCTCCATCAGGGTTCCATCAGACTTTCTTTGCATAGTCTCAGTTACAGTTCTTATTTCTCCTGTGTGCGAGACAACCCGATCTCCTGACCTAACGCTTTCTATGTCTACATACCCACTATCTGTAAGGATAGGAGTACCTGGAGGAAGGCAAGCCATCCAAATTATATGGAACTTTTTAGATAGTTGATTCTCAAGAACAAATTTATCCATCCACCAATCTCTGTGTAGCAATAGAATGTCAGGTTTAAAGTCTTCTAGAACTTCACCAAACTTCCACTTTCCAAACTGGTTGTCTTTATAGTTAGCTTTGTATGACTGCTCCTCTTCGTTGGTCTTTGGCATGTTGGGATAATACTTCCAAGGAATATTTCCAGCCCTAGGTTCTTGTTCGGGGCTATGACCATACGCTCCAAGTTCAGCTATATTAAACTTAGGGTTTTTCATTAGACGCTTCAAGACTTCTCTCATATAAGTTGAGAAACCTGTATGTAGATAAGAAGCTTCAGATACAAATAAGACCCTTATCTCTTCTACGTCTTTGTTACACCCATTAGCTATTCGTTCTTCTAGAACGGCAGGGTCGTGCATAGATGGGTCAAAGTCCCCTCCCAAAATCTGGGAAGGGATCTTTGATTCCGTAAATTTATGACCTATACTACTCTTTTTCTTATTCTTTTTTGACAAAAGTTCCCCTTACTGTCCGAAAGGATCATCTTCAAGAGTAGCATCATCAAACGGGTCGTTTTCCGCATTGATCATCTCATTGGCAGTTGGAGCTTTAGAGGAAACATCTTTAGCTGCTGCAAATTCAGTAGGCTTAGGTGCTGCTTCAAGCTTGGTGTCAAAGTCGAAGCCATCAATTGCTACAGTGCGAACCTTTAACCCATCTTTCTCATACTCATCAAAACGAAGCCTACCTTTAACTAGGATTTCATCTTCACACTTCTTAAGAATCTCAATCTTGTCTTCGCTGAGATTCCACATACTAACATTAAAAAAGTGCTTACGATCCTTTCTATCGGTATGATTTAGAGAGAATGAAGTTACAACACTCTCTCCTGCTTGGCGGACTTTAACCCACTTTGGGATTCCCGCTACGAAAATTGAATTAGTATTCTTGTTCGACATATTATTCTCCTTCTGTATAAGCTTGGTAGATTTTTCTTGCAAAGAAGTCAGAAACCCACTCTTCAAGCTCTTTTGTTTTTGGGCTGATTTTAGCCGCCTTAGGAAGTCTTTCAAATTGCTCACCAGAAGCAATGTGAATTAGTTCGTGTAAAATTAATGTATCTAGGTTTAACTGTAGTCCAAACTCTTTATCAGCATCTTTTAAAAACAGGATAGAAGCAACTTGCTCAGACTGATAATGTTCAACCACTGCCCCCAGACAAATATCGTCCGGTTCTGATTTTTTCCCATCTAACTTTTCTATTGTTTCCATTAACTTTTGTTTATTAACTATTTTGGTTTTTATGTCCCAACCTGACAAACCTAATACATCTGCCCAAAAATCAAGCTTTGATTCTAGTTCATCTTTATTTATCATATAGCCTCTACCAAATCTACTATAGGACTTCCGTCTCTAGATATTTTGCCTTCTATGTAAGCTAGATTGCCAAGCTTTATACTGTCTTTGCTTTTCTCAAAAGCATCTGCGAACACTAGTCCGTCCATCATAAAGCTTTTGTCAGTCATTGATATAAAAGCCATTTCTCTACCTTTTTTATCGGATCGCTTTGTTACTCTAGTTATGACAGCTACAGTGCTGAACTTCTTACCGGGCATCTCTTTTTTTATGTTTATCATATTGTGAGTTTTCTTCTTATTGTTGTAAATATCTACTTCACAATACTTTATAGGAATCCCAAGAAAAATCAGCTCTCGTGCCGCCATAACGTGCTCTCTTACCGAATTACTGTTAATACGATCATTTTCTTTGTAAATCTCAATTATTTTAACAGATCTCTTAGCTGTAATGATCTTATCTTCTTGCGCCTGTGTCGTGACGTACTCTCTGAATTTGTTGTATGCATCTCCTATGTTTTCAGCCACCGGAACACTTAGAATCTTAGTTGATCTAGATGTTGAAGCGTCGTATTCGCCACTTTTTTCTATAATAGCCTTAAGTATGGCTTGTTCTTTTTTAGAAATTGATTTCATCAAAGTTAAGAATGTAAATATCTCAGTCCTGTCTACACCTAGGAAGTCAAGTGCCCCAGAGAAGCACAACGCTTCTGCCACGTCTTTCTTAAGTTTGCTAACCTCTACCACATAGTCAGTGGTAGTCTTACAATCAGTAGACATTCTCTTAATAGCCTTGATAGATGCGTTTCCGATCTTCTTAATGCTGTTTAGACCAAAGTATATCTTTCCATCAGATATAGTAAAATCTTCTTTAGAGTGAATGATAGAAGGTGGTAGCACCTCGATGTTTTTTAGTTTAGCATCATAGAATATCTCTGCAATTTCTTCCTGTGGCTTCTGTTCATTCTCAGAAAGCTGAAGCATTGAACAGTAAAACTCTAGGGGGTGATTAAGCTTAGCGAAAGCCGTAGTGTATGCCATCATTCCATATGTTAGAGCGTGAGAATTGGAGGATACTAGTCCATTGGCCATAAAGTTGTGCTCTGGTGTGTCCATTTCTATATCATAAGTATCTTCAAATCCATAATAATCTATTGATTGTACTGTAACAGTCTTTGTCTTATGGCCCTTTTCCCAGACCTTTACCCTTCCAGTCTTGTACTCTTCTTTTTTATGACATGATGGACAAAGCTTAATAATGTTTTCATAAGCACTATTGGCTCTGTCTCCGTCAATGTGGTGGTGTTCAAGACGGCCATTTGTTATTCCACAATTTTGACAATACTCTATTGAGGACAATTTCTTTTTAGTTTTAACAAACTCTGTAAATGATCCATTGGTAAACGCAGGATTTTGCAACCCATTATGGAACCCACATTTGGGATCTGCATAAGGTCTATATTTGTTTTCATTAGTGCTATTACTAAATCCATATTTATTAGTACATTTTTCATACCCGCCATTGGATACAATTTTAGTCTCCCCAACTACCATGTCCTCAACTTTAGTGAAACTATTATTATCACAGAAAAACTTATGATCTTTAGTAGCTCTGACAGTAGTGTTATCGCTAAGTCTAATTGTATATGTTTCTTTTTCTCCTGTATAGATTATATCTTTAATTTTATTTGGTCTAATTCTTCCGTCTCCATCAAGTGATAGTATATTACCATATCCAAATGATTTTTTTTGCATCTTTTTTCTTAATGGTATGGAATTAGTCTTTTTTGCATAATCCAAATCATTCAACACTTTATAAAGATGTTCGATAGTTACTCCTCCAAGCAATTTGCTATTTTTATTACCAAACCCTCTATTAACAATAGTTGATCCCGATACACATTTATTGAATGAATACTCGGCGCCTTTTTCAATCCAACCCCAAAGCTCATCGGCTAGGACCGGGTTATTGTGCTGCGCGTTACAACCTTCAATAAATCTCTCTTTAAACGTAGCCATAAGCTCAGGTATCTTTTTACCAACAGCTTTTCTCAAGCTGTCAGCCTCTTTCATGTCGAAGTTGCCGAACTTCCTTACAACTTCAAGCATCTGCTCCTGATAGAGCATTACTCCAAAGGTGTTTCTAAATATTGGCTCAAGATCCTCATGAATGCAATCCCAAGTACCGCGCCTTTTATTCTCTATATATTGATCAGCTAGCCCGGTTTCTAGAACCGCCGGTCTAATGATTGAGATCAGGGCAGCGAGATCTTCAATGTTCTCAGGACGAACTCTCTTGGACCAAACTTGGCCCAGTTTAGACTCTAGCTGGAACACACCCTTGTTATCTCCCCTGGCTATTAATCCAAATACATCTTCGTCGTCGAATGAAGTTATTTCATCTAAGAAGTTGGGCATAGTCCTAGATACTACTGAAAGGGTTTTAAGACCAAGCACATCTAGCTTCATATAACCTAGTCTCTCAACGTCATACATATCGATTCCCGTTAAGAGGTTTTTCTTATTGGCGTCCCACGCGCACGGAATTTTACCAAAGACACTTTCATCTGAGATAAGTATGGCGCAAGCGTGAGTTGATCTGTTTCGGTTTACACCTTCTAATCTGTGAGCAACCTTAAAGGTTTGTAGAAGTCTTCGTTTTCTATCGTTGACTTTCTCTCCAATGAATCTTTTCTCTACAGCGTCGTCAGATGCTAAGATCTCTTCTTCCCACTGTTCTACGTCTTCGTCAACACCAAACTGTACTTTGCTTAGGTAGTCAGAAGAATCAATGGCATCTTGGAGACCCTTATTCTTATTCTTGATATGCTTTGTTAGGGCATTCATGTATTCATGAGTAAGGCCCATGACCTTGCCAACATCTTTAAGTACACCTTTGGCAGTTAGAGTTGAAATAGTCATCATGGGTAGAACTCGATCTTTACCGAACTCTTCTTTGAGATATTCAACAACTTCTTCTCTTCGGTCAATCTGAATATCGAGATCAATATCCGGCATCGATCCTTTGCGACCGATGTTGTAAAACCTCTCCCAGATAAGACCATATTGAACAGGGTCAGCGAATCGTGTTATTTTTAGTAGATACAGAATCAACGATCCAGCACAACTTCCTCTACCATATCCACGGATTATTCCATTGTCGTCACAGAACTTACAAACATCATAGACAATCATGAAATAGTGTTGTAGGTTAGCTTCCTCTATCTCTCCTATTTCGTGTTGAATTCTTTCAAGATAGTCGGCTTTGTTTTCCTTATCAGATATATTTAACTCTTTCCAGCCATTTCGAGCAACCGCTTTTAGAGCTTCAAGACACTCTTCATCAGACATGCCCTTATACTTGGGCATCTTCATGTCCATGTTGATTGTTACATCAACCATGTCTGCAATAAGTTTAGAGTTGTTAACTTCGTCCTCTGAGAACTTTGTTCGCATCTCTTCTTCTGATCTTACATAGTAATCAAAGCCATTAAATACGAGTCTACCTTTAGTTATCCCCTTTGCGTGATCCACGATAGGAGTGTCTAGGGTTGCTCTTGCTTCGATCGCCTTTAGAACCTCATGAGGAAAAGAATCCTCTTTGTAAACATAGTGGGAATTATGAACAGCAAACCCATTGGCTATATAAGTCTCATCCCTAGAAACCTGTAAGTTCCAAAGCCTATCTTTTGATTTAATCTTGTCTATTTTTTCAATTCTAACTAAAAAGAACTCATCAGTTTCAAAGAATCTAGAACCAACTGAATTATCTCTTTCTTTGAAGTCTTCTATTACATTGAGCTTTATAGCCTTTTCAAAGTTGCCTCCAGAGAGGGTTATTTGATAAGAGTCTTTCCAATCTGACTTTGCGTTTTTGTGATTTTTAGAACATTTTGCTCCATCTCTAGATTCTGGAATAGAGCAAATTCCCAACCTATTTAGGGAATTAGAGACATCCCACGCCAATCTCTCCGACACTGTAGATACCAACATCTTGTTTCTTTTTTTGTCAACATGGCCGTCGCCAATAAAGTAGTACTTTAGGATCATTGCCAACTGATTGTTTGACCAATTGTTATTTTTTGAGTCAACAGAAGCGTTTATCCACTTGTTCTCTGCGCCTTTCCCGAATAGCTTCTTGAATACTTCTGTAAATATTCTCGACGTAACCCTTATACAAATGCCATTTTCACCTTTTTTTGATATGCATGGAGAGTAGTTGAATTTTCTAAAGTAGTTGTCTATAATTTCAACCAGATATCCTTCACTAGAATGAAATGCAAATCCAAGGTTGTTTCCATCTATGTATCCTTCAGCCAAATAAAGCCCAAATATTGCTAATAAATCATCACAAATTTCAAGCTTCTCTGGTATGGATATTTTCTTACCCAATTTTCCAACTTTAGGACTGGTTATCATGCCATCGTTAAATACGTGGTGGTTTTTCTTATATGATCTAGATCTTTCAAGTATAGATTTTATGTTTACGACCCTTTTTCCGCAATTCGGCCCATCATTGGGGTTCAGCTTGGTAATGCAAAGCAAATCATTATCATTTAGGTCTGAAGACTTAATCCATTGGAAGTCGTAGTTGAGATAGTCTCTATTTGTTTCTCCCTTAATATTACCTCTACACACCAATATGGGGTGATTCTTGGAGCACTTTATAGTTCTACTTCCAAAACTTGGAATTATTTCATATATTTCACTATCAATACCTCTTACATTTACATGCTCAACCTTGTTAATGTTGCCGTTGTGAGAATATACTTTGTCCCCAATTTTGACATTATCTATTCTAACTTCTCCACGGGTAGTCTTAACTAGAGTGTCAGGAGTAAAACAATCGTTAGTTGCAACAGATCTGATATCTAATTCTTGAGCAACTTGTCTACAGTTGTTTAGTATAAGCTCTTGTTCAGGAATGAAAATCTTGCCAGGTTCGTTTACATTTTGTAGTTCTATGAATAGATTATCATATCCAAAGATACTCTTAAGACGCTTAACTACATCTTTGCCTTGCTCATATCCTTCATGGACGAAGTTGTGGTTAGAAGGAGAATTCATGCATCCTGATAGTATAATGAGACCCTCTTTGTACTTCTCAAGCTCTTTCCAAGAGATACGGGGTCGATAAAAGAACCCACCACCTTTGTCAACTGGAACATTGGACCAAGTTACCATTTTATATAGGTTCTCAAGACCCTTATTGTTCTTAGCTAAGATAGTTATATGCCTAGACTTACGAACTTTGTCCGTATGCTCATCTGTCCAGTATGCTTCAATTCCAGGTATAAACTTTACACCGTGCTTTTGACACTCTAGATATGCCCTAATATGCCCAGCAACTACACCATGATCTGTAAGAGAATAGGCTGAGTGGCCCAGTTCTTTACTTCTAGCTACAGCATCCTCGATCTTTGTCATAGAATCCAAGAGACTGTAGTGAGAATGTGAGTGGAGTGATACGTAATTACTACTCATTGGCTTCATTTAGTGCTTCTTTCCATACTTCTTTTCTTTTTATCAATCCAACCATAGTCTGTGATATTCCGATTTTCATTCATTAACAATGCACACATTCTTTAAGTCCACAGTCTTTACATTCAGCAAAAACCTGGTAGTCTCCGAAAGTCAATATGAATGAATTAGATGTACATTCACAGTAAATATGAGATTTTATATCATGACCCTTGGTTATTTGAGCCCCACCACCAAAGCAACATAGTTTAAAAAAGTTAGGATCATGGTTATTACCATCTTCTTTTCCAACTCTATTGTAATAGAATCCATCTACTATAATCCACGTTCCACTTTTTTGAAATGAACATTTTAGCCAAGTTGGCGGATCTACTGCTTCAAACTTCATCTTCACCTCTTTCATCCTCTTTAACTATGCCTTCTTGGTATTTACAATGCGGACAAAAGAATGCTGGGCATTCTCCCTCAGATACTCTTTGAATTTTTAACATTGGTCCTTTCTCACAATATGGACACATCATCTAGTTGGCGACACCAACATAGGCGATTGACATAACTACAGCAAGCATAGAACTTAATCCCACAATAGCTAGGAGTCTTTTAGCTTTATAATTCATAGTGTTTCTCCTATTATTTCTAAAATTTCTTTGTATGAGTCAACCTCTGTATAAGAATAGCCTCTTTTGTCCATCCAGTTTCGCATTTCTTGATCAATAACCCTAGATTCTTCTTCGGTCTCATATCTTCCATGAGGATTATATGGTTTATTTCTTCTGAGCATGAAGTTGCAATACTCCCCCCCAGCTAGACTTATAGAATTCATATAATCAGACATAGCATTTCTAACTATGTGATTAGAGTAGTATTTCTGTTCATAAAATTCACTAAGAAAAGCTGGAGAATCTGTAACAATAAAATCAACCTTGTTCATGATAGTGTATTCTCTGCGAGCTTGTTTAGCAAAAATGTACAGTTGATCGAACTCTTCTATTTTTCTACCCTCCCAAGCCCAACTTTTAACATACTCTTGAACATGTTCAACGGATATCCCTTGTTCTTTCATTTTACCAAAAATCAAAGCAGCACTAGTAGACTTTCCTGAACCCGGTCCTCCTAGTAAGTTTATAATTTTAGTCATTTTTCTCTTCTACCTCGAATCCGAGGTCTTCTAGTGAATGTAGGTCTTCTACATTTCCTCCTGCATCAATGTATTCTACAAACTTTGGATGAACCTGTTGACATAAGTCCCAATTGCATAGGTACTTACAAATATGATTAGGTTGAACAGCTCCATTGGATTTATCAGCTATTCTAGTAGGTCTTTTTTCAGATTTAATAGCACGCCACAGCATTATGATTCTATCTGTTATTTGTTGTTCAGTTTTCTCACTAAATGCTAGAGTTATTTGCTTCTTGCCACCATTAACATAAAAGATAGTAACCATGTGGTGCTTCTTGTGTGGATACATTTTACGCGCAGCAAGATAGTATAGCATTAATTGAATATCTTTTTCTGCCGCACTATATGACAATTTGTGTCTACCAGTTTTATAATCAACAATCTCAATGGTGTCTTCATCAATATCTAGAACCAAGTCAATTATTCCATTTACTGTGTATCCGTTTTCACCATCCATTATGTCGAACCTAAACTCTTCTTCAGATCCGATTATTCTATCTGGATTACTAAAGACCCCAAACTCTGTTTCATCGTCTATGACACGAGAAACCATGTTACACGCTTCAACCCAGGCATTCCAGGGGCAGCCATCGAAGTCATCTATATTTCTATTGACTACTCCACACTTTCCATTCTTGAATGCTTTACAACTATCGCAATTCTTAGACTCTTTTAGAATGTGAGTGTTGTATTCCCAACTAGTTAGAGTTTGAAAACCTTCTTTAAGAACAATTTTCTTCCAGTTGCTATCTAGCCAAGCTTTATCCTTACCTTCTTCATCGATTCCATCTGGGCTGATATATGTTTGGGCGTATCTTTCAAAAACAACGTGTAATAGAGAACCAAGCTCTGCTGCGAAGTGGGCCTTTTGAGGGGCAAACAATGTATAATTAAGAAAATACTTGAACTCACATGATTCCCACGTTTTGGCTTTGCTCGCACTCATGCGATCTATTCTCATTACTCTTCCAACTCATCTATGAACTTGTTCCATATTATTTTAGATTCTTTTGCACCATCCCAAATATCACGAGATAGTAGAAAAAACAAGTCTTTTTCTATATCTACTTCTTCTTCTAGATCAATCAATTCTCTTAGAAAAAGTGGTTCGCTTGGACTACCGTCTTCGTACTCGCCCAAAACCACCCCTTCTACAAGATCTTTGTTTTTAGTAGCTGAAACTACAGCAGAAACACCGCTTTGGATTTCTTCTAGCTTTTTAGCATCTTCTAATATAACTCTAATCTTTACCATCATGCCGCCAACTCCAATGCATAAATTATTGAAGAAATCTGTATCTTTAGATTTCTTATACCTCTTATTTGTTCGTCTTCTAAGAGTCTCCAGAAACATTCGTCTGGAATCAAATCTACAGAATCTTCACTTGAGTGTGAATGAAACGGAACAAGCCTGTCTAATTTAATGTTATAGCCACCCATTTCAGTTATAATATCTACTTCATTTTGAAATCTTACATCTGTAACGTAAACTATCCTTCTCCCACCAAATTGTACAAACTCAGTATCATATCTTTTAGCTTCCACCCTTCTCTTGAAGGTCTTAGTCCAAAATTCTTTATCAACCGTATTCCTAAATATGTCGGTTCCAAGGTGTGTCAACATCTCTCTAACTGACATCTTGTCAGACGGGAGCTTGTTTTTAGGCATAGTTAGAGGAAAGAAATCACCCCACGTCCCGAAGCTAGTTTTCTTCTTGGTATCTCCTCCAAAAGCGTACTCTTCAGGTATTCCGTAGCAATCAACAATTAGTCTTTTAATTGGAGAAGCGAATGATGTATGCACAGAGTCAACACCTGCCGTGGTTAACATTCCAGTAGATAGTTCACAGAAAGTGTTCTTACCTGTTCCAGCTCTACCACATATTCCTACTATTAAATCTTCCAATTTATATCCTTTAGCTTGCTTCTAATTTCTTTTATACTCATATCCCCTACGTCTGACTCTTCTTCGTCAGGATATATAACCTCTACATCTAACATAGCCCTTTGTAGCTTAGAATTATTTCTTAATTCGCTATCTTGCCCGCCTTCGTCATTGTCCATCATGAGAACTACTCCGACTATTCCCATATTTTTTAATATGTGAGCTTGCCCGTTTGTGACAGCAGAGCCCATTACTGCCATAGAATTCCAATACCCTGCTTGACAAAGACGCGCAACATCTAGTGGCCCTTCTGTCAATATAACCTTCTTTATTCCTTTTCTTTCTATAAATTCTTTGCAAATATCTATGTTTAAAAGGTTTATAGATTTTCTAAAAATAGTGTTACTCCACTTAGAGGAGTCGTCAACAATAGTTCTACCTGTGAACCCAACAGGCTCCCCGTTCATGTCTTTTATTGGAAATACAACTCTATTGTTCATAGATCCATACTCAGAGAGGCCACAATTCATTTTTGTTAGAACTGACCTTGGATAACCTCTGCTTTCTAGATAAGATGTGTCGTCTATTAGTTTTTCATATATTTTCTTAGTAAACTTCCGCTGTTTTAGATGTTCTGATACATAATCTATATTCACTTTTTTCTTAGCTTCTATGTATTCAACACTGTCTTTGTTGTCAAGAAAAGCAATTGCAAAATCTGTAGCTTCTTTGCGACTAATTTGCTTGACTGAAGATACAAGCCCAACCAAATCACACCCCGAATCTTCATGACAACCTCTGGTCCAGCAGCACCAAATTGGAGGATCTTCATATAGGGTGAATCCAGTTGGATTATCTCCACCGTGACAAATTGACGGACCTCTTATAGAAGAGCCGTGTTCTGAAAATTCACATATAGAAGACCCCAACGCCAGTAAAAGTTCATCGACATGTAGGCTTAAATTGAAGTTTAACTTCTTTATCTTATTGATGTTCATCCGACATTGGCCTTTCCAGCCCCACTTCTCTTAGTTTTCCATTGCATTCTTTAGAATCCTTCCTGAAATCTTTGAAGTCGCAATAAAGACCTATGAATTCACCATTTTGGCAACCTGGACCATGACGACACTCAACTACATTCAGTTTCATATTTGAAAATTGATCTTCGTACTCTGGAGTTTCTTTAAGATGCTCTGCGATCTGTCTAAGCTCTGCATCAGACTTCTTCGATAGTATGCTGAAATTATCACACAGCCAGATAATTCTGTCTGAGCCAGAGATAGTTGTCGAGTCTTCTACTTCTATCCCTGATCTATTCTGCTGAGCCAGTGCAAGCATCGGATTGTCGTAGTCTCTCATTAGATCGTGTAGTTGAGATATTCTAAAACCCAGAGCCTCATATTCTTTGTCTCCATTTTTATCTTTAGCGTTCATTAGCTTTAGGTAGTCTAGTATTACTAGAGCATTGTTCCATCGGCCAGAGTCGTCTTTGCCAACTCTTTTAGCAAACCAATGTCTTATGATTGATACTTGTTTCTCAATAGACCAACCCGCTATCTGAACATAGTCAAATGGTCTATCTTTTACGTCTTCAGACATTTTCTTAATCTTTTCGCTGTAACCCTGATGGCCAACGAATTTCCCTGTTTCAATATAATGAAGAGGTACGCCGGTTTCTATTGAAGTAAGGCGAGACATCTGTAATTCTTCTGAAAGCTCGGTATCAAGATAAAGAACAGGGACTCCATTAGTAGAAACATTGTTAGCTATAGTAAGTGCTAGGAAAGAATTATGATTAATAAATCCATTGGCGACAAAACTATGATCATCTGAGTCAATGTAATAATCACAAGTCAAACACTCTCCGTCTTCTATAGACTTTATTGTTTGGTACAGAATGTCTTCAGACGCTAGGTTCTTTAGACTTCTGTACTCGTTCAAGTAACTGAATTCTGACCATTCCTCCAGAACCTTATTAAGAAATTCTCTCTGGAGTCCCCTCTCTAGCCTAATAACCCTATTTACACTATCTCTTAATGTATTCTTGTGACCATTGAACGCGAACCCTCTTAATTCGATTATTTTGTTTTTAAGATCATTAAGGGGAACACTAGCGTTTAGTATGACATCTACTTTTTCACTAGATGTAGTTTTCTCTATATGATCATTAAGTAAGCTCATTTTCCTTGGTAAACCGAACCCTATAATATTTTTAAACAGCATCATTGAATTAACAGATCTAATAGATAGCTGATAATACTCCCTGGATTCAGTATGCCCAGGTGGAACTACGTTCATAATATGACTAGAGCTAACAATCCCCAGTGCTAGAAGTATGGTTTTAACTTCTCTATGAAGCCTACTGCTATTAGTAGTCCAATGCACCTTGTCAGAAAATCCTCCATCTGCATCAAATAGTCCTCTAATGAACATACACATAGACCTCTTGCTTCCAGTCCTAATAGATAGCGGCATTATTTTTTTATTATCAGAATCATATAGATCCTCTTTATCTATTAATACCTTGCTCTTTTTATCACATACTACATATGAGCTGGCCTTATTGTCCTTCTTTGTATATTGACCAACTATGAAGCCTTTAGATGAGCAGGACTCAGAAAATGCTTTAGCGCAGCATTCGTCCATAGTAGTAAGACTAGTTGATTCATCTCTAATATGACCATCTCCACACAGTAATCCTAGGACGTAAGCGTCTTCGTTTAAATCCTTAGAAGTGTTAAAGATTCCATTTCCTCGGATCATTACTAAAACATCAGTCTCTCTTATATCTCCGCAATTCTTCCAAACAATGTTTCCACCCTCGTCTATACACTTGATAGGGTGTTCGTGGGTGGCCTCTATTTCATAGCCAAATTTAGTGGTTATTTTTTTAGTTTTATCAATTCCATTATTCCACCAATATGCTGGCTTTCTCCATGTTCCGTTCTCGGAGATAAGCTTATAGTCTATTTCATCAACTTTTTGATCATTTACAACATCATGCATTTCATATGGATAAAGAATACCTTTAGAGGTGTAAATCATTGTTTCATAAGAGTTAACACATTTATGCCGCTTTGGGCGAGCAGCTATAACACTAATCGTACCTCTTCTGAGGCCACCTCCAACAGCTTCGTCGAATACATCAAACCCCGTACTGATACCTGTGTCTATTTCGCCTTGAATAGCTCTCTCTGCTACATTTTGAATAAAAGCTTCGTACTCTGAGCCAATGTGTATTAGATCATTTCCAACGAAAAGACTGGATGTAAAGTCGTATACATTCTTCTCCACTGTTTCGATCATCTCTGGAGCATTGTGCATATCGTCTAGAGAGTTTCCTAGTTGCCCAAGTTCTTTCTTTATCTTACTTCTATAAGACTCTGAAACTATTATACTTACATACTTTCCCAATGACCTTGAGTCAAATGAATTGTTTTTTATAAGCCTATCTATGGTGTCTGAATATTTATCGGCGTTTCTTTCATAGTCGTTTTTCCACGTCTTAGCAATATATTCTTCTGCTATGATTGGATCAATCGGTACGTCTTCTTTTATTGAAGAGTTTTCCGCACTAATGTGTTTTATACATCTATATATGTTTCTTAGTACGTTAGTTGAAAAATCAGAATCTTCAATGTTTACACCATCTATATCAAAAATATAATTCGGATTCTTAACTAAATAGGATAGCAGATTAAACTCTGACTTTTTTGAAATTTCACTCACTGGGAATACCTTCTTCTCATATATACTTCCATAGAAGCTATTACTTTATCTATACTGAAAGGTATGTCTCCAATTTTTTCTAACTGAGACTTAGACCTCAATAAATCTTTATACGCCTGTGATACCGTTACACTCTTAGATATTATTAATTCTTTCTTGAACTCAAATGGGGTGTACATGTCTGTTACCTGATGTAGATTTTCTGATACATATTTATTAACCTGCTGCTCTTTTATGGTGATGAAAGCTTTAAGGCTGCTCTTTTTATTCTTAAGATCCAAATTAAAGGCATGAATCTTTGTCATCAAGTATTCTATTTCTTCGGTAGTCCTTCCATTGAGACCAGCGTCCAGATCATTTATAAGACTAGGTAGATCAATAGATACCTTTCCTTTAAACTGAGTAAGCCCCATTGTTGTGCAGAAGTTAACCATTTCTTGTTGAATGTCATTCATTTATATTCTCCAACAGCATATCTATATCTTTATCACTTTCTACCCTAAATATTCTTATATTGTTAAACTCAGCCCACTCATTCTTTCTGACATCATTCATCTTAGCTTTTATAAAGTTAGCTTTAGATCCATGAAAGTATGGAGTATATTTCTTATGCTGAGTTCCATCAGCTTCAAAGGCCATTCTTATTCCAGCACCAAGTATTAGAAAGTCCATAAATAGAATTGGCTTAAGTCCGACACAAGGAAACTCTTCTAGGATGTCATAATTTGGAAATATCTCAACTATTTTATCATATAAAGAATTGGCCAACTTTGATCTAGAAGATCTGCTACGTTTGTATTTTGCGTAGTTCAAATCCTTAGAATGTTCGTTTCCATCTGAGTCTAAAAACTTCATTAAGACATCATATCGTTGATTTGGCCCTTTATGTTTTCGAGCGTCTCAGAATCGTTCTTAAGTAAATCCATAGCAGACATCATACCTTGCACTTTCTGCTCTCCTATGACGAACCAAGAGCCGTTTCTTTCTATGATTCCAAGCTTCGTACCAAGCTCGATGACATCATAATACTCACTGAAACCTTCTCCATATATAAGAGTAGCATTTTCCTTCTTGCCCTTGCCCTGAAATCTGTTTTTCATAGTCTCAGCTTCCACGGTATGACCTATTACGTCTTTGGCAGAGTTTTCAATCTTGCCACGTACTTTAAATCTAACAATTAGATCACAGTTATGCCCTAAAGCCTTTCCCCCAGGTAGGTTATCAGCATAGCTATACATATCAAGGTTTGCTCTAACCTGATTAATCATAAGAAGAACACTGTTGTTTGCATAGCATAGGTTCTTAACATCAGCTACAAAGGGAGTTATAAGCCTAGCTAGAGCGGCCATGTGATTGCTTCCAGATTCAGACTCTAAAACCTTCTGAGGTTGACAAGCAGGGATTGAGTCAAGAACAATAAATGAGTTTGGCACATTCCTTAGAATGTATTTAATGGCATCCAAACAGGCTTCTCCGTGAGGAGGAGTTGCCCAGTTCACCTTGGCTGCATCTAGATTAGGAAAGCACTTAATAAGACTCTCATTGATGGCTCTTTCTTGATTAAAGTAAAAGCAATTGAGACCTTTTTTCTGAGCTGATTCTAGAACCTGAAGAGCCGCAGTTGTCTTGCCGCTATTCTCTCCACCATAGAACTGAGCAACCCCAACAGGAATTCCAGGTTCGTCTCCCAATATAAAGTCTACTGCAAACAATCCAGTTCTGAGATAATATGGACTCTTAAACTCTTTAACGTCATGAGTTAACCTAACGCCTAGATCCTCTAGAGCTTTAGAATAGTTAACTGACACCTCGGCTTTTTCTTTAACCGGGGCTTTTCTTTTTTTAGCCGCCATCTTCTGTATCTCCTAATTCCTTCAAAGACTGAAACTTGTTCTTCTTCTTAACACCTGTATCAAAGTAGCTTTTTTCTATTGGTTTTTCCTTAGTAACTTCTTCTTTTATCACAATAATTCTTTCATGGTTCTTTCTTATGTTGGCTTCTCTTTCATATCTTGATACTAGGTAGTATAAAGTCTTTTTAAAAGTGTCTAGTGGGTGGTTTCCATACAGAGGCTTATCGTAGGTTTTTTTATTCCACTGCTTACAGCCCATAAATATCTTAGAGTAATGACTTTTAACAGCACTTAAAGACTGAGAGTCTTTCCTCCAGAAGTATGGAGGTTGTTTTCCATATAGCATTAGACATGATATCTCTGCCATTATATGATTTATGCCGTAGAATTGATCTGGAGTAGTCAAGGAGGGGAATTTGCCGTATCTATTTTTAGTAAGATCTAGTGATTGTTTGTATATAAGTCTACAGTGTTCGCAGTCTCTTTTTGTTTCAGACAGCCCCTTATAGCTTGGATGCTTAGGACACTGGTTTATTTTCATCATTTCTCCTTTATTTGTAATTCATACCCCATTCTAATGTAGCCATTTATTATAGCACTTGCCTCGTCTGATAGGGGGCCATTGAATATAGCCTCTCCAGCGACGATTATTTCTAAATTATCATCAGAATCTATTAATATTATTATTTGTGGATCTATCATAATGTTTTTATTTAAAATAAAAGACCCCCGAAGGGGTCTTTCACTATTCTCCCAGTTCCATCATTGAATCTAATATTTGTCTTACGTGATCGAGTCCAATGAATCCGCCCATTTTTCCGGCAAGATTAACTGAAACAAATCCAATTAACTCACCTTTACTGGTAAAGACTCCTCCTCCAGACGTTCCACCTATCATAGTAGTGTCAACAGTATGAAACTTGTCAGTCCTATCCATTCCAAAAGCTCTTTTCATGTTTATATGAATTATTCTAGCATGAAAAGACACAGGATCCAGAAACAGTGGGCAGCCTGCATAAATTACTTCAGTATTAACTGAGCACTTTTCTTTAATTTCTTCATCATTTAAGATTTTAAGTGGACTTACATCTTTGAAAAAGTCATAATCTAGAGATAATCTAATTATAGCCACATCTAATATGGGGTCTTTTGCAGCAAAATATGAATGAATTTTTTCATCGTTTTTTGTAAAGGTTCTTTTCTCTACAACTTCCCCCCTGTCGTCTCTATCATAAGAAGAGAATATAATATTGTCATATTGTATATTAGGATTACTATTATTTACAACATGGTCGGCAGTTAAAATTGTATAAAAGAATAACTTTTTTTTATCATTGTATTCTTTTTTAATTAAAGTTGCTGAGCCACATCCAAATATGTGCCCATCTAAAGAAAGCTCAATTTTTATTGTACTCTCTAAAATAGACTGCTCGACACTGCCTAGAAAGTCATTAGCACATATGGTTGTACTAAAAACTAACACTAAAGCAGTGGCGAGCACGCCTATGCGACTCATCCTACAAACTCCTCTGCCCCTGAACGAATTCCATTAAAGAGAGAACGAATAAGCTCAATATTATCATCACTTAGAATTTCATTCAAATCAGGCGTCTCATAGTATGCATGGAACGTAGTGAATGCTGGTGAAAGATAAATTTCATAATCAGACGATAGTAGGCTAAGAATTAGATCAGATGTATCTTTTCCTATTGATTGGTCTGACGCTAGAAGTGGAAGAATGGTTTCATCGATTAGCTCAATTAGCTCTTCAGCTCTTTCTTCTGCACCACCTAGTCTTTGCATTGCTGCGAACGTTCCAGCTCTAGCAGTGTCAAATACAATTTGGACTTTTTCTTCTTGAGAGATTTCACTTTCTTGAAAAACAGCACAGCCCGAAACAATTAGTGTTCCTAGGCATAGTAGTGTGATAGCTACTTTCAACTTTCTTCACCTTTCCCTAGTGCGGAGTTTATACGCTCCTCAATTTCTTCTTCAGCAAGCTCCAACAGTCCAGCTTCTTTGATTAGTAGCTTTGCTTTATCAATAGCCAGGAGAAGTTTCTCTTGGTCCGTAGAAACCACCTCGTCTTCGCGCCGCTCTTTGGCTTTAGCTTCAGCATATTCGACAGCTTTATCTATAAGCATAGTTAGAACCTGTTCTGTAACAATCTTCTCTAGTGCTGCTGAATCTTTCCCTTTGAACCATTTTCTAGCTAGAGCAATTACAACCACTCCACCTAAAACAGCCACAAAAGGAAGCATCTCCAACACAATAGTTTTCAGTTCTTCCATCTTATCCCTTCTTTTTGTTTTGGAGCTTCATAAGCTCCTTAATTAGTTTTGCAGCCTCGCCAGAGGTTAGCTCTTCTAAGGTGTCAGTCTTAGCCATATCAAGAGCCTTATCTACGGAGATACCACATTTGTCAATAGATCTTTTTATAACTCTAATTTGCGACTCTTCAACAGGAGAATCATCTAGGGTAGAGTTGTCAATATTTTTAACTTTTCCAAGCTCCTCTGCTGAGCAAACATCAACCCCTAATGCGAATCTAAGGGCTCTGGAAGAAGCTCTAGTCTCCGCAAGAGTGCATGTGTACTGATCCATACTCTTATCAACGTTGGATAACCTAGCCTCTGCTGTAGATCCCCATTGCAATCCCTCTTTAAACTTATACGTTACAGTGACGGTATATGACCATTCATTTGCCTTACTTCCTGTCTGAACGACTTGAGACGCCCTCTGCTCTATTCCTAGAACCTTTTTAGCAACTCTAAGAAGAGGTTCGTGTCGAATGAACACGCCATTATCTCCTTTATCTACGAAATCGTTCTTATTGAAATATTCCTTTAGAACGAACTCTTTTCCGTTAATAGGTGTAGCTACTCTATTTAAAACTTCCATTAGTCTCCTTAGATCCAGGGATTAACTCTATCCATAGACTGAAGAGCGGCAACGGCAACTGCTGCCACCTGAACCAACTCTTCTCTAGCGTGCTCAATCCGCCCATCAACAATATCTTTGCAAAATTCACCATACTCCTCTCCTAATATTATTGCCCACTTCTCTATGTCGTGTGACTGAATTCCCCATAGCTTATCTTGACGAATACGTTCTTCTTTTACTTGGTCAAAAATATTATCCATTTTTACTCTTGTCTTTCATTTGTTGACTAAACTTCTCTCTCCATGCTAGCTGGGCTGGGCTTGCATTTCTAGTTTTGAGACTAAAATGCCGTACAACCTTACTTAAGTTTTCAAGAGGAAATACTATTGTACCTTCACTATCGCCCACTATATAATCTACACCCTCTTGAGGGATATACTTTTTAAACTTCTTTACTATAGCACTGAGAGTTTTGCCGTGTAGAGTGTCTCCTTCTTTAGCTAAACTTGCATCAAACACAGTTAGAGCTGCTTTGTTTAGACCCCAGGGTTGACAATACCAAGGCTTTTTCTTTGAACCAGAGAATAAAGTGGGAATACCCTCGGAGTCCTTCTTGGATTTCTTAGCTCCAGCTTTTTTACAAGCTCTAGTGAATTGACCGAAGTACTTTTTTTCAACGTCGTCATGATCCATATTAGTCCAGCCAATCATCGTCCTCAGAGTTATCACAGAACACATCATCATTCTGAATGTCCCCAGTTACTTTACCCATTGTGTTTCGTGGAGTTTCATATCTTCTGTTTCTAAGATGATGGAGTGTCATCGCTGTGCTTATTCCGCGAATCTCAACTCCTCTCTTTAGTAGCTTTCTTTTCACAGTCATAGTTTGCATACCAAGCTTCTTAGCTATGGCACTCATTGAGAGTTTTTCTTTGATATAAAGTCTTTCGATTTCATCGTCGTGTTCTGTTCCAAAATTAGGTTTTCTAGGCATTACCCTGTTCCCTTCGATGTAGTTTGTTTCGGCTTAATTAGACTCTCTTGCATTGCTTTTCCAAATTTTCTCATAGATCTCAGAATTTCAATAGTTTGCGTAGAATATTTATCCATAAATATCTTGTCTTCTATGTTTGGTCCATAGCTAGTTATCTTTACAGGAATTCCAGCGTGATCCTGTAATAATTCTACAAACCTATTAATAGGCCAATTTTCATAAATGGGTTTGACCTTTGACCACTCCAGTTTACTTGGGAAGTCAGACACCCCATCTAGTTCAAAGTCGTCTATTTTATATCCAACACAAACAGGTATAGTTCCAATGCCCTCAATTATGTCCAGCTTTGAAATGGCTAATTCGTCAATGTCAGCAATTTGAATAGCATATCTAAGAGAGGGTATATCTAGCCATCCACACTTTCTAGGACGACCAGTAGTAGCACCAAACTCCACTCCTTTAGATCTAAATAGTTCGTCCTCCTCCGCTCTCATTTCTGTGGGAAAGGGACCAGCTCCAACTCTTGTAGAGTAAGGTTTTATAACTCCTATATTGTTGGTTATTTTTCTTGGACTAAACCCGGCACCGTGTCCAATGGCAGAAGGTAGGCAATTTGAGGAAGTTACAAACGGATATTGTCCAAAGTCTATGTCTAACATGGTACCTTGGGCACCTTCAAAAAATATATTTTTACCATCGACATATGCTTGATTTAGCATTATCTCTGTACTTACAACTTGGCTACCTAATTTCCTTTGAAATTCTTCGTAGTCAGGAGAAGACAGTATGTCGTCTACTGTG
>Ga0114918_10001308_pt1 | contig 22219 bp, 23 predicted proteins | sample LantaG_FD_87015 | JGI IMG/M metagenome (GOLD analysis project Ga0114918, IMG submission 87015) | Deep subsurface microbial communities from Baltic Sea to uncover new lineages of life (NeLLi) - Landsort_02402 metaG | ecosystem: Environmental > Aquatic > Marine > Oceanic > Sediment | place... | reverse complement strand
CTGGTGTCCTGCCCCCCACGTCACTGGTGTCCTGCCCCCCACGTCACTGGTGTCCTGCCCCCCACGTCACTGGTGTCCTACTCTCAGGTGCTTACCTAGCACCTCATGGCGGCTTTTTGGAGCGGTCGATCGGTCGAAGGCTCAAGATGAAATCTCAGTGGCTTATTACCTACATCGGCTAGCCAGCCACATCTTGCTTCCGTCTAATGATGCCTTCGACCGCTCCATTATCTATAAAATTCATAATTGGTGTCTCCGAGTTCATCCATAAATCGAGTAAAACAGCGCTTTAATGGCCTCCTGTTTGGGCTTGATTTGATGCTTGAAAAAGGAATATCATCTCCAACGTGAAGAATGCCTCGTTGTACTTTATTCGGGAATTCATACATCCCGGCAAGACAAACCCAATCGTCTTTTTTTACCCACATATCCGCAGTGGCGGCGAATTTCCCGGATAGGGTAACTCTCAACGATTGCCCTCTGCCGGGGTGCGGTGAATCCGTCCGCACAATAATTTCCAGGAAAGCGATGCCTTCTTTATAAGACAACTTCCCAAGGTAGATAATGGAGCCGGAAACGATTCCTATATTCATTATTCAGAATCCTTTAACGGACAGAACGACGGGAATACGTCTTCCTTGGGGGATTCTATTTTTCTCTCCTTCAAATACCAACATTTATGGTATCCCCCCCCTTTCCTTAGCAATACCCAACTGTGATACGGACATTCATCACAGGTTACGATTATTCTCTCAACTATCTTTCCCATTATTCACTCCCATAAAGAATTACGTGTTGTTTATCCTTTGGCAACGCATCGAAATGACTGATAAGTGCCTCAATGAAATAAACTTGCGTAATATCATGTTTGTAGACTGCGTCAACCATTTTCTCAACGGTTGACTGCTGAAGATAGAAATGTTTTTGGATCGAAGGTTTCAACGGCGGAAGTTTTAATTTACCCTTCATTTTTTTTCCTCTCAGTATGTATGTACGGATAGTATCGCATAAAAAATACGGTTTGTCAAATATTTTTTTGATTTATTTTACGCGAGGGAAACAATACCGTCGGAGTCGATTTCTAACTTTCCCAAAATCAATGGGATAGATGTCTGACCGTAATGAGCATATAAAATTCGACTTGCAGATTTCAGCCAAATATGGATGTAGGCGTTCGGGGTTTTCACCCCGGCCATGATTGCTGCGAGATTCGGAATCGGTTTCAACCCAACCCGTGAGCATTCCTGCATGAAGATAAACTTTAGTAATCCAGATGTATCGGTAACATTCGTCCATACTGTATCTGCCGTCCAGGAGGGAATCGAGGCGGCTATCGTATCAGTTTCGAGAGATTCAAGAATCGTCTTTCCGATTGGGGTCATAGTTACAGCGTGCCCACCGGCGGGGATTATGGACGCGCCACGGTCGTCAGTCGTTATGAGCGGGGCGTATGCACGGCGGTCTTTGTCCGGGTAAGATTCTCCTTCCCAAACGAATTGGGGAACATTCACTGAATCACAGATGAGCCTTATTGTGGGATCGATCACACCATCAGGGTAATTCCATCCCCATTGTTCCCCGCCTTGCCTGGTTCGCATAATACGGACGTTGGTTGAGTCGGCGGCTTTCGCCCACTCATCGATCCCCCCGTAATAGGTGAGGGTATCTCCGACAACCCCGAAGCCGGACGCTTGCTCATGGACGCCGAATATCTGAGAGTTACACGATCCATACATCATCTTGCGCTATCAACCATTTCTTCTTCCATCTTGTCGAACATTTTTCCGAGCAGGAAGTGATTTTGCATGAACATCAATCGGCGCATTGCCCGTGCCTGGGAAGGTTTGAATTTCGATGGATCGTTAAAATAAGTATACATCCCATTGGTTGCCTTCAGGCTATCGTTCAGGGTTCCAACCGAAGGCCCTAATATATTAGAAATAGCCCACATCGGATCATAATTGTTTGGGGCCTGATATCCTCTACCGGAATATCCAGCCGGTACATCTGTCCCGAACAGATTATGCAATCCAACGTCCCCACCAGTAAGATTGGTAACAAGATTATTTGGTCTTTCTAACATAAATAGAAACCCACTCCGCAGTACGCCTTCAAGGAGAAGTTTATTTTTGTCTTTCACAACATCTTTGATATCATTTCCTTTTAGGACTTCTTTGATCGTATAAATCGTTGCCCCCAACACCGTACCAAACAATAAGGCGGGAAGAATATGGCTTGTTGCTGGATTCTGAAGTGCCGGAATCAATACTTTCGTCGGGAAGGTCCAGGGAAAATTCATAAAATGCGTTAGAACTTTTGCTGCCGGATGATCCCACCAGGGGGGCTTACTAAGCGAAGAAGCATAATTCACAGTATCTTTTGCAATCCGGTTTAGTCCAACAAGGATTCGTTCGACTAATTCCGGGTGCTCTTCCCACAAAGCAAAGTTTGGGAACATGAGTCCGGTGTCGGATTTATCCCCATATTTCCTATACATATCGGCAACGTGTTCCAAGTCACTTTCCGCATTGACGAATATATGCTCAAGCCACGCTACCTCCTTATCTTCTAATGGAACACCTAACTCTTTTTGGAGCGCATGGCGGATCAATGAATTGGCGGATGTTATGGCGACATTTGTTTGGTTGAAATGATCCCAGTGTCCCAGGAGCGTCATAAGGCCCCCGATACGTCCAACCTTATCAATGGCTATTTCGACAGCATCCCGCGCCGAACCTTTCATTTCTGCCATACTCGTTGGACGACGAAATCTATGAACGAAAGAGGATGTTGTCTCAGTGCTTGCATACTGGGAATACATTTGAGATAAGTAGAATTGAGCGATATTTGCTTGATCGGAAAGTTCCTTCCGGTTCTTACTCATTGCAACCGGGTGTCTTACATAATCTTTAATAAACCGAGCGTAAGGACGTAAGCCATTATGAGCAACCTGGAGACATTCGTCAGCGAATGAAGTAATAACCACTCCACCTAGTTTTGTGACAGCCGCCCCCGTCAGCAACGCTTTATTGACAAGCATCAATAAGGAATGTGGATCGTCTGGAATCCCGGCGGTTCCCATAATCTTATCAAAGGAATGCTGAATATATTTTTTCGTTATTACTCTTTCGGTTTCAATAGCGTATTGTTTACCAGGGGGTGATTCCTTTATTTTTTTCTGATAGGCGAGATCGATCGCATCCATGTGCTTGTCTAAATTTAATGTTCCAAACCGTTCCATAAATTCTGTCTGCGGAATCATTGCCTTGATATATTTCGTAGTTATTATTCTGATATCGTTGACCAAATATTTTTCTTCGGCTTCTTCCAACATGCTATCGTGAATAATAACTTCCCTCGTTTTGGCGTGTTTCTTCTTCCCCTGAGACAACTCATAATCTCGATGGAATCCATCATGGCTGGATAAGATTCTGTTTTTTGTTTTTGTGGCGTCAGCAAAAGATTGTTCTGCTTCTTCGGGCGTTAATGCCTCAAAGGATTTCTTTGTATTCGCCGCGTGGTTTCTTATCAAGAAATCAATGTAATCGTTGCTTTTGCGTCTTATTTCTATTTGATCCCAAATCTGTGGAACAAAATTACCGACAAATTTTTTGTTCTCTAAGACCTTTTTATCGACAAGACCGACTTTAACAGCCTTCTCCAAAATTGGGTCGTATATATTTTTTCGTAAGTGTTCTATTATCGCCTTCACTTCTGGATCAAAATCAGTTGTCGAAGTGAACCGGCGCATTTTCTTTGAAACAAGTTCGGCAAACCCATATTTAGAGAGTCCTTTTTCTTCTCCCGTGAGTTTTCCTTTGTATGCTTGAGCATTTTGTACAGCAGTTTGCATCAACGGAAATTTCGGGTCTGCTTCCGGCAACTCACCGGCCATGCGTTTTTGATAATGAAAATAAGAATTCGTAAATCCCTTCAACGCGGATTCTTCCAGCCCAGGAATTTTATAGTTAGCAAGACTTTCTACGGAAGGTTTTATATCAGCCCCACCCGCTTCGGTTGTTTTATAAAATGCAATTTCGGACAAGTTTTTGACTGCCGCCTGTACTTCTTTTGGAAATCCATCCCACCGATCATAAAAGAAGACATCGGGGGACCAGTGCATTCCCGCCAATGTTTTTGTAGTAAATTTCAATACACCTTTTTGTACCGGGTTTGTGGGTTCGAGGATTTTAGAGACTGGCGAGGTAAGACCAGTTATTTTTTCAATGGCGGGTTTTTTTGTTTCCTTTATTTTGGGTATTTTCATCCGCCCAGTGCCTTCAGTCGATTGGATATGGACAGATTCAGGTAGAGGGAACCCCTTCGCAGAAGCGGCTGACCGCAACCTGGAAAGATTCCCGGAGATTTCATCAAGTCCGAGTTCGCTGAGTTTAGAAGCGAGTTCTTTGCTCAGCCCTTTGATCGGAATTTTCGGCATAATTATTTCGCTTTCGGTTCGGCCCTACCTGTATCCTTCGTAGATTGCTTCGTTACTTTGATATTTTCCTTGGAAAGAACACCTATGTCCCACCCAATCTCCCTGTTGAGGATCGAGTCAAATCCAAGTTCTCTGAGTTTCTTTATGACATTAGGCTCTTGCGTTAAAAGGTAGTGCTTTCCTAATCGAATCCTTTCGAGCAATGTTTCAAATTCTTGTGACGTGACGTGTCCCTGTTTCTGTAAATTCTTGAAAGCCTGTCTAACCTCCGGCATTACTTGATCGAGATGCTTTGGGTTTGCTTGGTCAAATATTTTATGGATGTTAAGTTCTGCTGTTGTTACTTTGCCGCCTTCTTCGCCCGCATAAGAATGCGCCCCCTTGAATGTGTCCGTAAACCAAGTCGCCCCTACGTAATATGGATGCGTGGAAATTGCCTCATAATCGCCCCTTGATCCCCTGTAGGCGGTAACGGTTTCTCCGGGTTCAATCTTTATATCATGCTTCATCCCAATCCTGTCAAGAAGAGTCTTCGCAAGAAATCTATTCCCAAATTCGAGTTCCCTTTTGGCTTCTTTCATGTTGTCTATCTTGAACTCGAACGCTCTCAAGTCTTTCACCCGTTGCATTTGCGCGGGGCGAAGTTGCTCTCTTGCAGGCTTCAACTTATCCATTTTCTTCTTCGCGGATTCGTCGAACTCTTCCATGAGGCTTTTTGTTTTTTCGATCTCGTTTTCAATGTTTTTGATTAATTCTTTACTTGGTTCCGCCGGGACTACCTCCGGGGCTTTTGTTACGGGATTTTCTGATGGAATATTTGAAACATCGTTGTCAATCACAACTTGTGCAGGGAACGATGTTGCACCAAGTCTAAATAGTGCCTCTGCTCTAGTTGCACCTTCGAGAATATATGGGCCTTCCTCGTCAACGACAACTATCAATGGGTTGATTTCATTGGTTTCTTTAATTTCCTCTGCAAGTTCTTTTATTCTTTTACTACCTTCGGAAGAATAGTGACGCCCAGTGAGTTGAAATTCAGACATCGGAACAACACGTACTCCTGACAGGATTTCGGGGTTGTCAATGGTTGAATAAATGGAAGATTGATTCGGTATTTCTGAACGTACAATTCTACCATCAACCTTATTGGGAGCAGTTGGATAAGCATCATTAACCTCATTTAGAGTGCTTATGCTTGTGATCGCAGGTTTCTTGGCCGGGGCTTTCGGTGCTTCTGGTACTTTGGTAATGACTGGTTTCGGCGCCACCTGTTTGATAACCTTCTTCAATGGACTTTCAATCTCATCAAGATCAACGCCAATATGTTCCAGGGATTTAATGATTTCTGGATAGGTTTGTCCCTTCGCTCCAAATATTTCCGTTCCATCGCTCAAGCGGACGTGACGAAACGGACCTTCGCCCTTTGGCGGGGAAGCCGGATATTGGGTGGGAACTGGAGGCATTGTCTCCGAAGCGGTCCCTTCCGGTGTGACCGGACCTTCGCCCTTTGGCGGGGAAGCCGGATATTGGGTGGGAACTGGAGGCATTGTCTCCGAAGCGGTCCCTTCCGGTGTGACAAAAAAAGGTCGCTGGATTTCGCCTCCTGGTGTTCGGAACATTGTATTGGAAGGATCGGCGACCAGATCATCGATCAATCCACGATAATAAGCCAACGGCCTAGTAACGCCGTCAAATTCCATACCCAGAGAGATGTCTTGAAATTCTTGCGGGGTTAAGGCGTGAAAACTGTCTTTCATTACTGCATCGATGTCTTTAACAGTAACTGGTTTCCCCGGTTTTGGTTTTCTTAATTTACTTTTATCATAATCTTTGATTCCATGATGCTTAAATAACTCTTTCGCTTGCTTTCCAGTGACTTCACCTTTTGAAATTGCCTCATAAATTTTATCTTTGAAATTTGTTGCTTCGGCTGCAAAATCATCAACGGCGGGTCCGATTTTTCCTTCCAGTGTTTGACCTACTGGCTTCCCATAGATATCAGTTCCGCCAAGTTTTTTGAAAGGTTGCGGATATTCATCCGCCGGGGTCCAGCGTGTTCCTTCCCATCGCTGAAATCCTGCCGGAGATTTGTAGAATTCTCCCATGACATAATCTTTAAAACCCTTCAAGTCTTTTTCGTATGCGTCGAATTCGGCGAGTGCTTTTTTTCTAAAAACTTCAACATTCTTTACGTTGTATCTTCCAATGCCGGCATGAAGAAGTCCGCCGAAGACTGATTGTACCGCAATATTTCTCAGAGAGTCTCCAAACGTTTCAAGATTCGGGGCTTGCTGGACAACCGCTTCATCGACTGCGGAGGCGAACCCCATTCTGGCAGCCCCTTCGGCGAAGCCTTTCATCCAACCATATTTGATTGGTTCTTTCGCTCCAATAGAAGACAGGATTTCTCCGATTCCTTTTGCTTCTTCAAATAGTTTCTCCACTTGAGCACCGGCAACAATCGTTTCCCCTGCTCTTGCGGCTTTATAAGTTTTCATCATGTCTGCAAATACTACGAATCTCTTTGCCTCTACTCCAGCACTTGCAAACATTTTGACGGGGAGTGCGTAAAACGCGGCTAGCCAAACAGGACTTGTAAATTCAGCAGCCAAATGTATCGGAGTTCCAGTCCATCCCCAACTTTCGATATCCAGGTTATCCTCCATCTGCTGACGAAGTCGTGCCGTTATAAAATCGGTTTCTTCTTTGTTTGAAGAATCCGAGTATTCTTCAGAAAACGGGGCCATATCTTCTGGGATATCACCGACCACGTTGTAGTCATAATCAATGGGTTTACGTGCGGTGAAAATAGAGGCCAAACCTTTGATATCATCCATCCACGTGGCGCGGAATACTGCGGAAAAGAACTCTCCAGAAGATGCTACTTCAGGGGCAGTGATGGCTGTCAACTGTTTCGATGCCCCCATCGTGGGCCGTAAACGCCGGATCGCCCGTATTGTATCGGTATCTGTGTAAATAGGCATCTTAACCTGGGAACACTCCAAACAACGATTCGGATTTATCTCTTTCCTGTCTTGCGGCCTTTTGCTTTCTGACTTCCTTGATTTTTTCTTGCACCTTATCCAGTATTGAACGGTCTAATTCGTCGATCATGGATGGGGTTCCTCCAAGATCGAATGGCGTCCAATGAACCATTTGCATCATGTCAGTCATTGCTGCCGTTTCATACGAACCGTCTCCATCGGTATCCACAAATACCGTATAGAAAGAAGTCGCTTCCGTTTGGGGTCCGCTTTCAATAATGAATCGTTTCCCCTTGTATGGATTGGTATCATCATAAGATCGGATATTGTCCAAATAGCCTCTCAACTCCTTATTCCCCGTTGCTTGATCGTATTCGGGATTGAAATAAGTTGGTGGGAACAACATCTTTCGTTTATCTCCAACGGTCGATTTACCATAAGCAACATTGAATTGCCTTACGGCTTCATCTTCCGCATCATCCATGCTGGTTATTCCACCATAAAGATAAAGGGTTCGTGCTTTATTGAGTAACCAACCGAAAGAAGAATCAGATTCATTGTCGATATCGGACTTTCTTCCCAATGATGTTATTCTGTCTCTCTCCGTTAATTGCCATTGGTTTGTTCGCCCTGGGATATCGATGGCCTGGCTTTGTTCAAGACTTGCATCCATCAACCCCTTTAATTGTGGACCGTTCGTTGTTTTTAGATCGATTTTTCCTTGTTGCATTTTAATGAGTAGCGGAAGAAGGTTATTGTAATCTACATCCGGTATTTGGGCCGCAACTGTTGGACGGTTTGTTCTCGCGTCAAAGAGCAATTCAAGTACCTGCCGGGTTGTTTCTGGATCATCCATCCCATTCCCGGCGCGGATTAAAGCGCGTGTGGGTTCCGCGACATAATTTTTTTCAAAGGCATGATCGACAATCATTCGAGCGGTTTCTTTTATATAATCTTCGTTTTGGATTTCTCCTTTGTCCTTCATTCTTTCTTTGATAATATAATCCAATTCTAAATCGGATGCCTTCTTTCTTGCTTTATTGTCATCCCCCGCACCCTTTGGATCGACTTTATATGTCTGTCCATAATACTTTTGATAGGCTAAATCCTCTTCACCCATTACCGTTACAAGACCATTGAACGCAGACATAATAGACGCAGGATTTGTTGAGTTCTGCAATCGGTCTATAATTTCGGGAACAATAGACTGAACATCCGGCAGTCCCTGTGTTTTTGCCAGAATAGTAGCGATAGCGAGTCTACGGCGGAGATTAAGGTCTTGGCCCGTTCCGGTCATACTTTCCATCTTTGCAAAAGCGTCTTGCGCGTCCTGCTTTTCATCCGGTCCAAGCGTCTCGTCTGTTGACACGTTGTTTTTAAAATAATCTTTTGCTAATGACAAGTCCCCGTCCGATCCAATGAGACCTATCATTTTATTGACATGGATACCAAGAAGCGTTTGTTTAGCAGATTCTATCTCTCGTTGCGCCCCCGCGTCAGTAATAGTCCCTTGTTCCCATGCACGGTTCATTTTCGATATATGATTTTGCACATCAAGTGGTGTGAGGTTTCCTGACTCTACTTTATTATAAAATTCTCTTGAATCATTACTAATCTCACGTTGTTGCTGCATGATGACTTTGCGCTCATCACGATCCGCCTTGATTCGCATTATTTCTTGTTGTGCATCTTGCGCTCTCTTTTGATAATTTTTCAATGAAAGTTTTTGGGTCTCGTTGATGCTCCTATTATTATCAATGTTGTATTCGCCAAATGGGTTTTGTTCGATCATCTCACCCAATAGCATCGCCTGTTCTCTTTCTTGTGTATTTATATATTTTTTTGCTGATACAAGAAGTTTTGTTTTTAATTCTTCATCAAGATCATACTCGTCTTTTTTTATTGCTCTATAAGCCTCGTGGGGATCGTCAAGAATTGCCCGTTCTACCGCCGCCACCGTGGCGTGATCCTTCCATTCATCAATACGTTTTGTTTGGTCCTTCTCGGAATAGACCGAATCGTCAACCATCTTTTGATCGGCGGCTTCCATCTGCGCTTGGATTGCGCGTCTTTCTTCCTGAGTCCCGGCAGTTATGTATTGATCCTCTAAAATTTGAAGGCGTTCTTGATGTTGGTTATCTGCAAAGTTTACGACCTCCAACCGCATGAGACCTTTGATACGCAATTCGGCAAGTTTTTGAGATGCTTCCAGGCGTGGGCCGATTACATTCTGCGCCCCGCGTGATTTAATTGCTTTGTTTGCATTAGAGAAAACCGCTTTATATTCTTCGGTTAATCCGGGAATATCGAGTTCGCCGCTATCAAACGCGAGGTCCGCCTGTTTCAAACCGACATCGACTATGTTTTTTGCTTGGTTAATCTCGGCATTCTGAAGAATGCGCTGTTCCTTTTCTGCCAGTTGAATTAGATCACTGCCAAGGCTGGCTAAACCGGGGGCAACCGTCGGGAATGGAGATTGCTGTATGGCATTCGGAACTTCGCGGGTTGCCGCCGTTCCTGAAACGAAATGCTGAAGTCTCATTCTACTCTTCCTTTGCCGGATTACTTAGCCGGATTACTCAGTAAGGACATCCTCCCAGCAGCGAACGCCCCGGAATTCAATAAGGAGGTTCCCAAAGCAGCCGTTCCCATTGCCTTTGACATCTTAGCCTGAGACTTCGCTTGCCCGGCCTGAATCTGAGCATTGTAATCCTGGATTAATTGATCTTTCTCAAACTGGAAGATATTCGACATCTCCGCGATGATCGGAGAACCTTCCATCGTGATACCGCTTGCCCCTGTTATCGCCCGGTTACGCCCAAGCATCCGTTCGAACGAGAATCGTTGCTGTTCGGCATCGATCCCGCGAGCAATCATAATTTGTTTTGCTTGTTGGCTTGCGACGGCGGCGTTGTATTTCCCTTGCTGATACTGTGAAACGCCTTGAACGACGGTTCCTGCAGCTGCTAAAGCGATCCCTAAAGGAGCGAGAAATCCCATTTCATCCCACCTTGCCGAATGACATCCATGTCGTCTGATTCGGCCCTGACTTCGGATGAATTCCCTCTACCTTGAATCCAAGAAAATCGGCAAACCGAAGTCGTGCTTCAAATCCTTCTTCAACCATAAACTGTAACCGAAAAAGAGAATAAGTCCTCTCGCAAGCGTGAATAATCCTCTTCATGTCATGGATCAAATCGAATGGCCGGTCAAAAGCCGATTCAGAACAAGCAAAGACGAAATGCCCGACACCTTCCCTGACCGGCAACACTCCGCCAATGGCCATGGGCGTTCCTTCAAATTCGTATATCCAGAGTTTCCCATCATTATCAAAGACCTGTTCCATGTCTTCTATTGCGTATCGATCACTTTCTCGGTAATCAATCATCCGAATTTCGCCACGATCTTCCACTTGATGGAGGGTCAGTTTACTCATTAATCTGAATCCTTCCCTGAATAGCTCTCACAATCGTTGGATAAGCAATCCCGGAAGTCCCTGGAGCCTTCAAGACAAGTGTTGCTATTTTATCCCATCCAAAGAGTATTTTTCTGGCAACGCCGGGGCTTGTCATGGTGGAGAATATTTGCTTTTTTGCGTCATAATCCACTGTTCCACGTGCAACGCCGAGATTCTGAGCAGCCAAAACGTCGGCATCCACATAAACCCAACGCTTTTTGTGTGCGATCGTTGAATCTTTTCCTTCGATAATCTCAAACGGAATAGTTTCGACCGTTCCAGTAAAATCTGAAGCATCCGAGGGTTGGTTTCCTGCATCCAGGTTTCGATCCCATCCATCCATCGGAGCGGTATTATCCAGAACCTCAATATATCGGTTGCCACCCCTGAAAGCGACAACCCAAACCTCATCGCCGGTGGCCCCTGGGATAGTCGCCACTGATTCAAATACGGCTGGCACGGTGGCATCATCCGTGTGTTCATGCCACGCCAGAACCTTGTGTTCGGGTTCGAGTGTAATTCCTTTGAGTTTCCCGGTGTCGGTAATAATCCAAAGGGCATTTGTGATCGGAAGAACAAGGCCAGAAAATTCGGCATAGACCCCGTCTTGACTGCTGATATATCCAATATCCCCGGCCTGTTGATAGGCAAGTTCTTTGATTCCGGCGGATATTTCCTCATACGCAAGAACGCTGTCATCGGTTCCCGAATACCCATCAATGTCGAATCGATATCCATAAGACCGCAACCGGAGACCGGATTTCTCTGCAAAGACGATAATATTCGCCGCCTGAGCGGGGTCAACGAACTTTGAGCCGTAATAGGTGTTGGGCTTTACTTCGGGGACTTCGAGCGGTGAGGGGAATCCATTCGGCCATTTGATCGTGTATTCCATTGATGCCGTCCCGATAATCATTTGACGCCCAGGCTTCGCCCATCGGATCGGATCGATCTGGTTAGAACTCAATGTGAACGAGAGAGCATCGTCATCTTTTAGTGTAACCGCATCTTCAACAAAGTTCGTAAACTGGTCAACCTTGCTGGCCCACGCTGCGCTTGGCCGTCCAGAAGAGTTAAAAAACCAAAGGCGGTTATCGCTGATCGTCACGACTTTCGGATAAGTTGTTTCTTCCGTTAAATCAGTATTGATAAACGCTGATCCAGGAATAGGAAGAAATCCAACACGAAATGTCCATGTCATCCCATCAGCAAGTCCCATCACTTCCGGATCGGAATCATCCCAATCGATATCGGCAATTTGGCCGTCACCCTCAAATGGACCAGACGCACCCCCAATCGGATCGTTGAGTTGATAATTTGTAAATACGCCATATTCAGTATTAATAGTTACATATTCGCCACTATAAACAGGTCCGCTTGAATCGAAACTTGTTATTTCTTTATATTTCCATCCCCAAGTTGTGTCTGAATCCATAAATATCTGGACTTCTAAACACCGGTTTCCATACCAGTTTTCATTATCGTTTGATACGTGCTTGACATAAGTGTTGTATTCACGTAATTGATATAAACTTAATTTCCCGGAAGGTGCGACATCTGGATCGCCACCCAACACAATATCGCCACCAAGTCTCCAAGCAAGATCATACCCCCACCCAACAGTATTATGAGCCATCATGCGGCCCCAATACGAATATTCATGCGCTCCCAAATTCGTTTGTTTTGTGGATATTCTTTTTTGATTTGTACCTTTTTCATCTGTGAAATTTTCATATTGCACACGATAACCAGGAAGAACCAGTAAATGACGATATCCGTATAATTGCAATAGAAAATTATCTTCATTTTGGAACGCAAAGTCGGCATATCGTGAAGCGTTCAATGCAAAATACCAATCACCCGCATACGGTATCTTTATTGTTCCATCCATTTTCAGAAAAATATTATATAGATAATCTCCCGTAAAGCTGCTTGCAAGAGCATCAACAAGCGCATCGGGGCCATCAGGATAACTATCTCCGTAACCTGTATACATAAAGGATATGCCGCGTTCTGTGGAAATTCCTTCAGCATCGTCATTTGTGTATTTACCTGTAGCGAGATATTCTGGCCCTCCAGATTCGCCAGAAGATATATCGTAGAATTTCTCAAGCGAATTTTGTCCATCAATCACATGACCTGCTGCATGTTTGCCGAGATAAACGTCATGGTAACGATAAAATGAATATCGAGAATTGTTCTTTGTCGAAAATGGCTCTCCCGAAATAGAAATTGTTTCTATCGCCCAACTGTTGTGGCCGGACCGGGTTAATACCTGCGGTTCATTTGTGCCATCCACGAGATAGAGCCTATCGCCCGATTGAGCGTAGCGCAGAAGCGGTATGCTGGCTTCATCATAAACCGTCGCCAACTCGTAGCGGTCTGAATCAAACGTGATTACCCAATAGTCATCAACCGTATGGCCTGTTGTCTCACCGAAGACAATATAAACGCCGTCTTCAAGTTCTACCTCTGAATCCGAACAACTTTGCTCACTCGCTTTCAAAACATTGTTTTTGTACCATGAATAGGTGTCAGGCGTTCCGGTGCCGTCTATCTTTACTTTATAGGTATAAGCAAACGTCCCGGTATATGCAAAACTTCCACCATTGGTATACATGTCGTTTTGTCCAGAACCCTTAAAAACGACCGTATTGGAAGCAACACTGGAATCCAGAACCGGAACCCTATCCCCACCCCAATAAACCCGCATCTTCAGTGCGCTGAACTCAAGGATATAGGATTGGGTAGGGGTTTCGGCGAAAGCAAAAGGGATGATACGAACTTTCTTTGTTGAATCGGTGGGCTGGGCTGAGTCCCCAACATACATGAACCCGCCTCGACGGGCGAACCCACCTTGCGGCAAAAAGATAACGTTCTCCGCCTGTTTGCACCCGTGGTCAACCGGCACGAGTTCAGCCCGTGCCTGAACCGCCGGAGAAATCAAACCTCCCGTGAAGTTGTTCAGCACAGGATGGAGGTTCAATTTAGGCATGGAATTGCCTCATATTCATTAAGGTGTTTGGAGACATTTGTGCCGGTGGGGATTGCTTGGCGTTCAAGGTTCGCATCGAATTCAACTTGAGACGGTAAAGTTGCTCATACTTGATCGGGTCGTGACCTGCAACCGGAGCAGCCCAAGCAGCCATCAATTTTGCAATAATCGCTGCTCGAAGCGGCGCTTTCATCAGCGTGTAATACGCATCATCCGTTCCTGCATCCACCGCATCGCTCGTTTTGTAGACATAGAGGATGTCAGGCCCCAGGCAAGAAGTCTCCAACTTTGTGCCATTTACTCGCCAATGCTTCTGGCCTTTGGGAACCACGCCCGCGCCGATATACCGGGGTTCGCCGACAAGATGAACGAAGTCCGAAGGCAATGCGTATCCATACGGGAATTCATCAGCGACATGATTACTATCCGCCGTTAAAGAACTGTCTCGCTTCTGGACATCGACCCAGTTCGCCTCCATCAAAACCTCTTCAACCAATCCCAAGAATGTAATCGATGCGAGGTTTTGAATGGTTTCAGGAGCGGATACGCTGAGGGCGATCAGCGTATCCGCCCCCAGCATAACCAAGGCAGGGTTGACAAACAGAGCAAGCTCGTTAACCAAGACCGTAGCCATAATTCACTCCTTACTTGAACCGTACAATGACGGTGTTTACCACGGACACACCAGAACGATCGTTTATAATCCAGAACCAACGATTCGCGTAAGTTTCGACGTTATACAGACCGTAGTTCGTAATCGCTGGCCACATTCCATTTGTGAACGGAGTAGCCGTATTATCCGACCATTTCGACGGATTGGCGGCAACCTGCGGAGACGCCCCATAAACAATAGTCCGACTCGGAATCAGAAATCCGGCCCACGGAGTAGTTGCGCCCCCGATAACCGCCGTTGCGCCACCGAGCGTAGCAGTATTGACGGGAGTAGCAAATGGAGACATTTGAATCATAAACGTAGCGTTGGCAATGGCTCCGTTAATGAGATTCACACCGCTAGCGCCAATCTGTTGTACTAGAGCACGTGTCCCTGGTTTGATCCAAATACTCGCCCATCTTGCATCCTTGGGGATTTGGACAGCCCACGTTGACGTTGCGGTTGCATTTCCAATACCAATTTCTGCGTAATAGGTATCGTCGGGAACGCTTTCGGTCCAGGGCATTGAATCAGTTGCAAACGATACAGCAGGGGTAAAGAATAGAGCGAATAAACACACTGTTAGAATTCGTTTAATGCACATAATCTTGATCCTTCCTTTCTACGGGGTTGCCCGATTAATTTTCGTTGCAAAAAATCTTCAGGACTTTCGAGTCATCGACTCGAATGCAACCCGATTCGTGAACCATTGCCAACTGAACACCATCTTGGCGATCATGTCGAATGGACATGGTCACGTCCATGTCCTGCCATTCAGCAAACAGCATTCCGCTCGGCAGAAATGCGAAACACGTCCGAATGCCTCCACTTACATCAAGACCTGTCGAAACCACAACATCGAATCCAAGCGCAGATGGAAGTTGATTTCCATCCAAAGGACGACCGGTCGCATAATCGTTATTAATCAGATGTTCCTTTTCCCGAAGTTGCTTTTTCTCCATCGGACCGCACAAAAATATTGGCCGTTCGAGTTGAATATCGACATCCAAATTCTCGAATGTGAAGATTGCTTCTTCGAGCAGATCACCACTTGCTTCCGCTTGTCCATCGGCGTTGATGATATTGGCCGTCGGGAAAGGTACGGGCGTTCCAGATTCAGCACCCGTCTCGACATCGTCTTGATAGTCAGTCGCATCAGCGCCGAGCGCCGTTTTTGCAACGCTATCTCGATAGCGATTCCATCGCGCATCTGCGTTGACCTGGATCATTTCCATGATGTTGACCCAGTTAGACATGGCATCGACTTTTGGAGTGAACGGATCAAAACGGTATGTGACGGAGGTAAGTTGACGTTTCTTCGTTGAGAGTGCTTGGTTTTGCGTGAAATCGTATCGAGCGGAATCAGTAATGGTTCCATCTCGGCTTGCCGAAACAATTTCAGCCCCCGTTGTTCCCATGACGGCGGAAACGATACCGCTTGACATGGTATCACGTCTTCCTGTCGTACCGTCAATCTTTTCGGAAATCGGGATCATCAAGCGTTTCGTTCCAACCGGAAGTGATTTTTGCATCATCCGGTTGCAGATACGCCTGTCGGTTTGTTGCGCATCAAAGATGATCTTTTCGAGATGCGCTTCGGTTAGAGTTACGTTTGGGTAATCCCCGGCAAATTCGGAGAGTTTGAAGTCCTGGACCATGATAATGGCCTCCTTTCAAAATGATAATGCGTTCATCATTTCGGAAAGGTTGACCATTAATGGGACTTTCCTCATCCATAACGTTGGATTATACGGGGCGTCTACGCCCATTTACCACGCGCCGCGAACGGGTTGACGTGGATTTAGAGGACAATAATAAAGGTTTCTGGGTATCCCTTGCGGGGCCGTCCACCTTATTTTTCAAGTAATCTTTCAATCGTCTCGTTTATTGCGAGTAAGCCGATTGCCAAAACCTGTGCTTGAAGACGATCTTTCCTTGGGAATGTTCCCGGAAAGAACGCCGCGTTTCCCCTTGAAATTCCTTCAAGTCTTTCCTTGAATGACGGGGCTTCCGATCTTGTGGCCGCTTTGGGTTCAGTTTTCATTTTCTTTTCAATTTCCCTTTCTTGTCTGATAATTCAAAAAATCTTCCAATGGCTTTGCCATGATTTGGGTCAAGATTGTTATTGTAAGCATTTTCGAACTCCTTATGATTCCCTGCCTGCAATGTCCTGAGTTCAGATGTAATGCTTTCAATCGTATCTGTTGTTGCCCCCTGAGTTATCGCTGCGCCGGACTGGATCACCGGTTCCTGTGACAGACTGGCAATATGGGCGCTTATTTGGTGTCTGTCCGCGAGCGGAAGCATCATCAAGGATTTTTGTATCGGTTCTGGAATTGATTTCCATCCTTGTACTGCGTTCGCACTGTTTTTTGCATAATCCTTGCCCCACATTTCTTTCAAAGTTGCGGTCGCCGACTCCGGGCTATTCCTCTGTGTGTACGATTCCTGTTCCTCTTCGATGATCTCTTCAAGAACCGTATTGAACATTTTGTTACTTAGCCCAGAATTATGTGCTAATTTCTTTAACCTGTCAACTACCTTTTGTTGCGTTTCGTCAAATTCTATTGCAACCGGCTTGTCGTCTTCACCTTTGACCATGATGGAAACTTTATAATCTTCCATCTTTTCTGGACGGCCCATCTCGTTATAGAATTTTCCCCGTTCTTCTGGCGAGGATTCATCGGTTGGCTTGGCCGTCAGTTTATTGCTGAGAGTTCGACCTTGATGATCCAACGATTTTAGGGCCGTTGGAAGATCGGGTTGACGCTGAATAAATGGGCTTTTCTGGATTTCTTCGGGAATCCCAAACGCTTCGTTTTGATACCAATGCTTATCTCCTGGCTCAAGACTACTTGGAGTCGGTTCCGTTTCGGGCGGGTTTGGTTCGAGTACGGCGATTTCTTGGTCCGGCATCGTTCTACACCTCGTTTGTTTCCCCTGCCTGGGGCTTTCCATGTTCCTTTATAATTCTTTTCATCCAATCGATAACATCTGATTGGCATGATCGGACATAAGTTTCAACCGGATCGCCAACAACCGTTTTTCGTGGGAATTGCTGTTCGAGTCGTTTGATACATTCGCTTCCTTCTGGACAATCCATAAATCGAAATGGGGTTGATTTCATTGAACAGCTCCTTGCTCAAACGCCTGTGCCCCGTCTTTGGCCGCCTTTGCCGCCGTTGCTGCGAGTTCTGCGTCGGCTTGCGCTTGCTTGGCCTCCTGGAGTTCTTTGACCTTCATATCGACAATCAATTTTTTATTGAAAATATGCGGATCGACACCATGAGCGTCGGCTTTGTCACTGAAATATTTGTGGTAATTGATTAAAAAAGCAAGTTTGGGTTCTATTTCCAAAAGTGCTGGAGCCTGAGAAATAATTGAAATAAGTTCGCCTACAATCCCATCGCTTGCTTGAGAACGGACTATTTGTTGCGATTTCGCTAACGGTCCCTTAAAGACGGCAATGAGTTCTTCATTCGGATTTGACAAATCAGCAGGGAACTCCTTGATTTCGCTCCCATCTTTACGTCTTCGCAGTATATCTAAAGCCCGTTCGACCAGAGGGCTAAGAAATTCTGTTCGTATTGCGCCGTATAATGGGGCGTGTTGCCGTAGTTGTTGTTCGATCCGTTTTGCGTGCTCAAAGGCTGTTGCAGGACTCGCTTGCGGGGCTGGCATCTCAATGTCTTCCATCCCCAACATCCTGTCGATCTCTTCCCGTTTTTTAGAAATAAGCATTTCGGAAACCTGGATACCAGTATGTTCAGCCAGATTTTTGATAGCATTCACATCAGTCATGGCATGACTGACTGAACTTGAAAAATCTAATTCACCATCAATAATCGATCCTTCTTCATGTACCCATTTCCCATTGACCAAAGAATCATAAGATGCCATTTGAAGGCGGACAGAGTTGTTTAGAGTTCTTAGAAATGGGAGCGCGTCAATGGCTGGAGAATTTCCGTAAACCTTGTTCCTCAACCTCTCATATCGGGCGATGATATAAGGGTTTGTATAAAAAGCCGATTGTTCTGATTCAAGATGGTATTCCTTCCCATGTAGAATAGATTCAGAAGAAAAGCGTTTCCCGTCTGAGTTGTTGTTTGGTTTTACCACGTGAATGATGTCGTGGTATTCAAACGGATTTTTCTTTGCTGCTTCCTTAAATTTATCATCATACTCTGCTTTGGGCCATTTTTTCAGGATGTTCTCAGCACTCATCTTGTACTTGCGAAAGTTAGAATCAATGATTCCCCATTCATTCTCAATTGGATAGATTTCCCAAGGAGATAATGACGTAAAATGGAATTGCTTCCGTTCGCGGGCCATGTCAAAATACTCTTGGAATAAAAGTCCGCATATTCCATAGACAACCGTTGACCTAAATGCAAGAGATGTTTCTCTCCCGAAGTTTGATTGGTCAAATTCCCATTGGACACGTTTCGAAACATCCGTTATCCATGCTTTCCGCTCATCGGATGGATCGTCATCTTCACTTGTGAAGACACTTTTCCCGCCGGATTGGATATCAAACCCAACCCACGGAAGATTGGGAGGTACGATGAAAGATACGAGCGCCTTGGAAAGTTTTAACGTGTCTTCGATTCCTGTCGAATCAACGAGTTCCCATCGGTCCTGTTTATTGATTGGATCGGTCTTCGGGCTTTCGCTATTAGCCGCTTGAGGATAACAGTATTTTTCTGCTTCTCTCCAATCCAATTCAACGGCGGAGCGCTCATTCTCAATCTGTTCAAATTGCTGTTTGATCTCTTTGGGTGTCATAGTGTTACTCACCTAAACGGGTTTTGCGAACCGGCTTTTCCGAAGTGTCCCCTAATGGACTCGTGAATATTTGTTGAGTGTTAAATACGTTTGGAATACGACGGGTCTCTGCGATATCTGGATTTGCCGGGGTGTCTATTATCTTCCCTTCAGCCTTAAGTTTCGGTATGAGCAATCCGAATAATGCTTTCATAAATCCCATGATAACCTCTTTTATATAAAAAGTGTCAACTGGTTTTATATAAGACTTAGATCAATGATAATTGGTTGCCGAACAAGTTGGAATAACCTTCACGGATCGATTGCATCTCCCGTTTCCACCATAACTTGCATATTTCAATGAAGTTAGAAGATAGCGCATTGTATCCAATACGTCAAATTTAGTCTTCTGGATGATTTCTCCATCCTCATCAGTAGAATATCGTCGAAGTTCCTTAACAAAAGGCTCCATGACTGGAGATTTGAATATTTTAACTTTCCCTTCATCAAATCGGCATTGACAAAAAGTGATCCCATCCCAAACACCGTGGCTAATTTTCCCGTCAATTAATTTGACTGAGGCGGGTTTTCTAACTAATTGAAAACCGACTTTTCGGTATTCATTCGCGATTACGATCCCCGTCCGTCCATGTTGATTCGCATCTTTTGAGTATGCCATTGGTATTTTTGTATTTGGGTTTCCGGTCCATTGAATACATTGCGTATGATAAAGTGGGTACAACAACGCTGGCTTGCAATTTTTTCTTTTTCTTCTTATTAGATGATGAAAATATACCGTATCATCTGGAGAGATTGCCCCAAATAGTAATGAGGTCCAACTATTTTCATATCCAGGATCAACAGAACATAACCGTTTCCACTCTACAGGGAGTGGAAACGGATCAACAAGAAAGGAATCTTCTGAATAGGGATAGATCAATCCTGTTCCATAAAGAACTTCTCCTTTCACGCGCATCAAATAGTCTTCTCGACTGTAACCAGACCATAATTTGTCCGTATGTTCTTTAGATAGAAAAGGATTTTCGTCAGCCCCCGCGATGATGTAAAAACGATGTTTCATATCCTCGTTTTCTTCATCTTCAAGGAAATAATCAGTAATATCCGTATGGCCTTTTTCTGCTGTTGCGGCAATCATTATCATCCCGGAAGTCCAAGTCGTTCTCGCAAGTGCCTGTGAAAGCATTTTCTTTTTTTGAGGCATTTCATCAAAAAGAATAATATCCCATTGCCCCCCCATGATTGCTTCTACGCCCTGACTTTCCGAAGCCAGCCGGAATAAAGTGTTCCCGCCATAATTTGATTTAATATAACAAAGGCTTACGCAACCAGGTTTCTCACGGCTCATTTTCGGGCTTTTTTCATCGATACTTGATTTCTGGATTAATCCAGTACCCCAATTACCTTGCATCCCGAACAAATGTTTCTGACATGAATCTCTCATCTGCTCGAAATCATGTCCGATTACCAAGATCGTTACAGGGCGGTTCCATCGTCGTCCGATCCATTCAAACGGTAGGTCATCATACGCACCTTGCGCATGGATCGCCAATTCAGCGCACGCGCAGTACGTTTTACCGTACTGATTGCCAGCCAATAAAAGACGTTCGATGTATCGTTTTCCGGCCTCATGGAATATCTGTTGCTTCGGGAGCGGATGGTATGTAAGAAGAAGATTCTCCTGAACCACTTTGGAGAACTCTCCCATCAACCGTGCATGTTCCTTCAGCTGAGATTCGACTTCCATCGGGATAGAATCCGGCAAGTCTAAGTTTTTCTGCACTTTGTTCTATCGACATTCTCGCTTCGTGTATTGTGTGGATCGTAATTTTCGCTTCTTTGATTTCGTGTTTCTCGATAACTTGCGTTCCGTAAACCTTTGCATCGGTTTGCTTCAATAAAGTCAATGCGTAATTGGGGTCTTCGTGCGCATGACTGACCATTATTTTATTTAGATTCCTGTTTTTCTTTGCCCGGATACTAAGAAAAATGGGCTTAAACATTGTGCAAGCGGGATATCGTGGATCATCTGCATTGTCAATCCAAGTCTGAATTGAACCACGATTAATCATCACATCGTCTTCCAAATCGCTTAATTTCCCGCGTTTGGGCGCATGATAGGCGGCATCAAGAAGTTCGGCAAGCATTGTTCGATTAATAAGCGGCTGATATTCAGCGTCTTCAGCGCATTCGGATATTTGCCTTGCGTAATCTTCGATCAGGACTGCCACCTGTTCAAGCACTGTGGGTTCTTGGGCTGCCGCAATCATAATCCCACCATTCACCGCTTGGTACTTAATGCTTTAGTACCTTTATGCCCCAAGCCGACACCCGTTATCAATCCACCGAACCATTCCAGCGTTTCGACCAGTTTGAGGATCCATTCTGGAGTAACTTCACCAGACCAGATTCCAACCATTGCTTGAATGACAACCGCCGCAAACAGTAAAACCGATCCAATCACCGTTTTCTTTTGATTGAGATAATTCCAGTATTTCATCATCATGGTCTCTCTTTCAATTCGTCAATGCTTTTTATCATTCCTTCTTGTCTAACACCTACTGCGGTAAGTTGATTTTTTATTTCGCTTACTAATTTCGATACTTCTTTTAATTCCGAACCTAAAGAAACCAAATCCTCTTGTTGCCGAATCATTTTATACTGATTCACATACGAATATCCAATCATTGCGCAGAACAGACTTCCGATCACAAGCAACGATCGAACCCCATTAATCTTGTCCCAAACGGTTGTGACCATATCAGTTACCTTCATTTTTTAATAGGTAGTTGTACATTGTCCCACTCCTTCAACTTTCTTTCTCATCCAGAACGCCTTTGTCTGAATGTTTCCAGGCCCGCCTTCGCGCCCGGTTGGTTCTAACTTTTGCATCCGCATTATTGCAATGCTT
>Ga0114918_10001305_pt1 | contig 22234 bp, 30 predicted proteins | sample LantaG_FD_87015 | JGI IMG/M metagenome (GOLD analysis project Ga0114918, IMG submission 87015) | Deep subsurface microbial communities from Baltic Sea to uncover new lineages of life (NeLLi) - Landsort_02402 metaG | ecosystem: Environmental > Aquatic > Marine > Oceanic > Sediment | place... | reverse complement strand
TGGAAAATCTTCAGTTTGAGGATGTCGGAATCTATTAACCTCCCCGACCAACCAACGGCTTGCATAGAGATATGCGAGCATTTGGTGGTAGAGGCCAGCCCGGCCAATAATTTAATACCGAGAACGAATGAATTTTAGAGAAGTAAAAGACGCAGTAATAAGCCAACAGAAAATGCTATGGAATGACCCCGACCCTATTGATGGCAACGACTATAGAGTCCAAAAGATTTGGAACATAGACGAAAGAACTGCCATGATTCAATATGGGTCTTCGGAGGATAATTATTTATCAGAAGCGCAAGTATATATAAGTGAACTTGTTTTATCCAAGCAAGCGGATGAAATGATGCCCCCATTTTTTTATCAAGGGACAATTATCACCGATGACACGCTGGAAGAAAGCGGAAGGATGCCGGTTGCCAATGGTTACTACAAGGAGGAACTGAAAGAAGCAATCCCCAAAAAGCAAGCGGATGAAATCATGACAATCAGAGGATGGGACTTTGATTGGAACAAGGATAAATCAACATTTGAGAAAAATGATGCCTCCTTATTTGAATGTATAACCAATAAAAACCAAAGCGATGAAAACAAATAATCCAATTATCAAAACCACACACGAAGAAATAGTAAAACTTCAATCCAATGAGTATTGGGGAACACAAAAAAACATAGACAATCAAAATTTGATTTATGGTACTTTTTTAGCCGAAGGCCTAATCTCGCAAGATTGGTTGGATGATAGGTTAAAGCATACAGACGAAGAACGTCTACAAGACTTAATCACCATAGTGAGCAAGTTGCAAGGTGTTTACACTTGGGGCGAGGAAACATTGGGGGAATACAGAAAAGATATTCCTTTAATGAGCAAGGGTAAAATGTTTTCTCAGTTAGAGTATTTCGTTGAAAACAACTGCCATTTGGAAGATGGTGAAACCAGCGATATGTTGTTCAGCGATATGATAACGCAAATTTATAAATGATGAAAAATCAGCAGATACGCACTATAGGATTGGACTCAGTAAATCCTTGCTCAAAGAAATTGGCAAGGTTACTTAAAAAACATGATGTTACCATGCAAATCATAAAACACCAGCCATACGGAGTAAATGGCTGGGCAGAGGTTGAACTTAAGGGTACAAGAGAAAATCTAAATGCTATACTAACCTCCGAAGATGGATGGGGCGATGGCGACTTAATTTCTTTAGCGTCATGAAAAACTACGAAGATATTGAAGGTCTTATTGAATCGCAGATAGATTTACTTTTTTGCGCTGTGGCCGACCATTACGAATTAGAAAGCGGTGATTTCTCAATTCATGAAACGCTTGAACTTGATGATGTACAAAAACGTCTTGAAGATATTTTAATTAACTACGTTAAAGGAAACCAATAAAAACCAAAGCCATGTACTTCAAAAGAATCCAAAACAAAGAAACTCGTTTAATAATAGCGCATTATGTAGACGGAAAGAGAAAAACGTACGAACAATACGAAGCTATAGAAAGAAAGCAAGGGATAGAAGGTAAAAGCTATAGTAACAGCTTAGTCACAACCGACAGAAAGGGAAATAATATATATACGCATAATTATAACTAAATCAAATCATGACACAAGAAACACAAAGATACTTTCGGGTGATGTTCGCCAAAGAATATTTCTGCACCACCATTGCAAAAACCAAATGGCAAGCAATTGATCAGATAGTAAATAAAAACAACCTACCTCGTCATTTGATTAATGCCAGGCTTATAAATAAATAAATGGCGAAGAATATATAACCATTAAAATTAAATAAAGATGAAAAGAATAGAACAACAAATAATAGTGCCGGTGTATTACAGCATTGAAAACGGAGAGGTACAATATGACATTGAGCAAATAACTGAATACTTTGAGAACGCAATACGAGAATTAAATTAAATAAAAAAACCAAATCATGAAAAACACAGACAACAAATTGATCGCAGAATTTATGGGTTATAAAGTAGTATATAAACCTAAAGTAGTTAATGGAGAGAATTTCTTTGAATATATAGATGAAAATGGCAAATATACTTATTGCAATTCTTTATTGAGATACAATGGCTCTTGGGATTGGCTGATGCCGGTTGTGGAGAAGTATTACAATGAACTGGAGCATATTGAGGATGACGATTTCTTTTGGCGGTCAAGACTGCATGAACAGCTACTTGACATCAACCTTGCCGGCACCTATCAAGCTGTTATAGACTTTATCGCTTACCATAACTATGAAAAACCATGAAAAAAGAATTAGAAGTAAAATCAATCAGATATTTTGAGACTCGCAGGGGCTTAGGGTATGAATGTCAAACCAACATTCAAGGTGTTGAGATATGGAATGACGGAAACGGAGGCGGCACATATATACCTCCTTACTACCCACACACGAAAGAGTACAACGAGATGACAGAGAGTCAGCTTGAAATGCTAATATATAAATATGAATCAAGATGAAAAATCTAAATAAATACAGCAGTAAAGAACTTAGGGCAGAACTACAGACGAGGGGCTTCTTCACCGAAAACCTGTGGCACGTTAACGACGTGATGGATCGGTTTGATTGCGATGAGGAAAAGGCGCTGGAAATTCTTTGTAATGCCTTAGAAAATCAATTCACGATAGAGTCCATTTTTGAAATAATCAATCAGTATGCCGAAGGGTTAAAAGAAAATAAATTATGAAAGACAATAAAATAATCGCAGAATTTATGGGAGTGCCTCAAGGTAAGCACACACACTTTATGGTAGAACCTTTCGCACTTGAATCGTATGCTGATGTAGATGATTTGAAATACGATGCCTCATGGGATTGGTTGATACCCGTAGTCCAAGAGTGCTTAACAAAAGGGGAGGATGAGGACGAGTGGGATGCTATATACAACGCAGTAGGCACAATAGATATTGAGGATATATACCAAGCAGTAGTAGAATTTATTAAAACATATAACAATCAAGACACCGAAGATGGTAAAGCATTATGAAAAATATAAAACTTACCACAGAACAAATCCATGATGCGGCAATGGCCTCTCATGACATCATCAGCGACAATCTCCAGGAATGGGCTGAGAGGCGTGTAGGGATAGCTAAAATATCTGAATCCGATTTACAAGAGATAAAAAGATCTATCGGTGTTTTGTTCACGCTATGAAATCATTACTCACACGCTCTAATGTTTTGACCTTTCATGGATTGGTTGTTACTATCTCCAGCCTATACGCATTCGGCATAGGCGGAAACTATGATTGGTTTATTATCACCACCTTAGGATCGTTTATTACAATTTTTGGGATTATATCACAAGACAGACAATGAGAGGCTGGGCAGATTAAGTTAAGTTAAGTAAGAAAAGAGGCCTTTCCGCCATTGACCTATGTAGAGATGCATGGGTCTTTGGTAGTATAGGGCGATGCATCCAGCATTGCCACAACTTAAATTAAATATTATGACATTAAAAACTTATGATAAAAACTTCTTCTATTCAATGGAAATAGATAAAGGTGAATGGAGAAATAAGGACAAAGATCAATTAGAAGATTGTATTGTTTTTGAATTAAATAATTTTGATAATTTAACACCTATACCTAAAGACATAAAAATACCTGACGAAACATCATTTACTATGAGTATTGAAGACGCTAAACATCTCAAGGCTTTTTTAGAAGTCGCTTTAAATAATTTGTAATGATAAAGAAATACAAAAAAGAATTAAGAGAGCAAAGAGCAATAAGAAAAGCAAACGAAGGCTATTATACCGAAATGAAAGAATCAATGATAAGAAAGACAGGGGTAGGTGGTTATGGGGATCGAAATCAATATATGATTGCACATGGTAAAATTAAAATATTAAATATGATAATTAAGGATTATGACAGGGCAACAGATAAAAATATTTTATAGGAATATATGTTGTTTATCCAAAGTTATAATATATCTTTGAAACATCAGCGAAACATTGGTAATAAATAAATAAATAAATAAAACATCATGGGATATAGAAGCGAAGTAATAATCGGCATTAACAAGAGCCACAGCAAAACCTTACAAGGGATGCCTATTGATGAAGGCGAGTCGTTTACCGACCACTTCACCCTTTACGACACCAGAGGCGGCATGGAGATCTGGACTGCTGAACACATTAAATGGTGGGTTGACATGCCTATTCTTAAAGACGAGCCATATGCAGAATACTACACCATGTCTGAAAATCGCATTGATAGTATTGCAGCATTTATTAAAAGATTGGGGGAAGATGGCTTCATCGTATGTATCGGAGAAGAAAACGAGAGACATTCCGAAATAGGCGATTGGTGGGACTATATAACCATTCAAACAACGTGGTCATGAACAAGGAAACATACAACGAATTAGTGAAGCCAAAAACTAATAATAGGCAAGAAATAGGAGGCGAAAGCCACACTAACTTGCCAATAGGTAAGAAATAGGAGGCGAAAGCCACACTAACTTACCGATGGATAGGTCTGGTATTAGACTACTGACGAGTATGGGGTTCAATTCCCCACTATCTACAAAGAGGTTACAGCTCGGCCACGAGATAATATGGATACAATAGATAGAAACATCATGAAAATAGAAACAGAGAAAAACAATGAAGCCATCCTTTATATAGAAGGAGATTACAGATGTGATATTTGTGATGAGAAAGGTAACTTTAATGACGGCACTATGTTCGGGATCGGAAAAGGCTCGTCAGCGATAAATGTTTGTGAAGTGTGCTTAAAAACACAGTTATGAAAGAAAGAAAACAATTTCTTAGGATTGCGAATGCTATACTGAAGAAGCGATACAAATTCAAGCCGCAAAGAGAGGCTTGGTCTGCCAAGATGTATGTGGCATATCTCAAAAGAAAAAACCGCCTATGAAAGTATTAGAATTATTTGCCGGAAGCAGAAGCATAGGCAAGGCGGCTGAGTCTTTAGGACATGAAGTGTTTAGTTGCGATATCAATCCATATGATGGCATTGACTATGTATCCGATATATTGGATTTTGATATAAACAAAGTGCCGTTTCAGCCGGATGTTATATGGGCAAGCCCACCATGTACTTTTTTTAGTGTTGCCAGCATTGGGAAGCATTGGAACAAGGATCACTCGCCAAAATCTGAAAATGCAGAATTAGGGATGCGGATTGTACAAAAAACTTTAGACATCATTGATATGTGTCAACCGGATTATTACTTCATAGAAAACCCACGAGGTAAATTACGAAAGCTAAACCTTATGAAAGGAATGCCAAGGGCAACGGTATGGTACTGCACCTATGGAGATACCAGAGCCAAGCCCACGGATATATGGTCAAACAATCTCCAGTCTCTTTTCAACCCTTCCGGATGGAGTCCCAGGGCGAAATGTCATAATGGAAACACGAACTGCCATCACGAACCCGCACCCAGGGGAAGCAGGACAGGAACACAAGGAATGAAGGGAAGCTATAGTCGGAGTAAAATCCCAAATGCTCTCTGTTTAGAAATTTTAAAATCAACCAAATGAATAATAAGCAAATACTTAAAGACATCCGATATCATATCTTGTCATACCGCAACAGAGACATCGATGCCAAGCAGATGGCTAAGGCTATTGAGGATCTATTAAACGAAGAATCAACAAAACCCAGCAACCTATGAAACATTCAGAAGGCACTTATGTCATAAAAGAAAGCAACTACACTCTGGAGATATCATACCAATACTATTGGGATGATGGAGATAGCGACAACGCGCCAGAGGCATCATTAGATATTGACCAGGTATATCTAAGTAATAATCTGACGATAGACATCACGGATTTCTACCACGACTTTTTAGACCTTACGATAAGCCAATTGCTATGGGAATATGCAGAAGAAAACAAAAATAGTTAGCCTAAAATTTGCTTTTCTCACTTTATTATGTTACATTCGTAAAACAAATTTACTACAATCTTATTCAAATCATGGACAATACAACCACAGGACTCTGGACATCAGACTCTACAGCAGTAGCCATCACCTGGGTTGAAAGCGCCACCTCCAATACCTCCACATGAAGAAACAAATTTTTGAAGACTACGCATCTGCCGTAGCCAAGCAATTTCACCTTACCACACAAGAGATGTTCACCTACTCCAAGCGCAGAGATATCATAGATGCCAGGCAGATGCTGTACTATCTATGTGAGGAAAGACAGATAAGGGCATCTTACATACAGAGATTTTTGGAAGACTACGACTACACAGTAACCCATTCCACGATCATACATGGCCGTAATAAGGCCAAGGAGCTGATGGCTTTTGACAGCGATGTCCGGGAGATGGTTAACAAAATTTTAGAGTCCAACAAGTCATAGCATGTATACTCTGCAAGAAGTGTTTGCTCAGGCGATGGCCTCCAGCAATATAGACATCACAGAAGTACCTAATGGATATAGTGTAATCCATCAAGGTATGAAGATACAGATGTTCACTGACCGCATAGAAATTTTAGATATGAACAGAGGCGGAGACTACTACAAGGTGATAGAAGACCAGCATTACGAAGTGTTTTATGAATATGGATGGGAGGTCGCTTGCTTGCATATGGTCATCATCAACTGCCTGCATAAGCTGGATCTGGTAGAGCAAAAGATTAAGAGCGAGGTAAACACACGCAAGAACGATAGGCACATACATAAACTAAAGAACAAGAGGGAGTCTTTAATGACTAAATACACCTCTTACCGAAAAAAATTAAATTCACTAACCTTAATTAAATCCGATGACTAAAGAACCCAACTATTTCAAGACATTAACAAGCGTAGATATCACCAAGCACGTAAAAAAGAAGGGAGCATTCAACTACCTATCCTGGGCAATCGCCTGGAACTATATAAAAACATCTTATCCAGATGCGCAAAGGATCGTTTACGAAGCCCCCGACACCGGACTAAACTGGTTCTCCGATGGTATCACGGCCTATGTGAAGGTAGGTATCTCCGTTAGCGGAATAGAGCATATCGACTACTTACCTATTAAAGACTTCCGCCATAATTCTATCACCGTAGATAAGATGACCACGATGGATGTAAACACCGCCATACAGAGGTCTACGGCAAAAGCTATCGCCATGCATGGCTTGGGTCTAAACCTCTATGCCAACGAAGACACCCTGGTCATCCCCGAAGATAACGAGGTCGCAGTGGTGAAAAAAGATATAATGAAGAAGCCAGCAAAGATAGTCTTAGAGATGTCAGACAAAAACTACGACAACGTGATGGTATATATGCTTAACAACAAAGACCAGGGCTTTGATGCTCTGATGGCTCAGGTCATGAAGAAGTACAAGGTCTCCGCCAAGGTAAGCAGGGTACTGCGTGAGTTGGTTGCTGAGAAAATGAATGCGGGGTCATGATCTCAGAGAAAAATAAAGAGGCGTTAAAGAAGCTGGAAAATGATGAGTTTTATTATGGGGATTTTGGTAGTAAATATCTATCTAATTCTGATATAATAAATCTACTCACTAACCCACAAGGTTTCAGGGTACGCCAGGAGCAGACAAAGCCTATGTTAGAAGGCAGGTATTTTCATACAAAAATACTTGAGCCTGAGAAGCTAAAGTCTTTTAATATTCTCGATGTCACCAGCAGAAGCACAAAAGCATATAAAGACATCCCTGATGCAGACAAGATAAATGTGTTGTTACGCAAGGAGAAAGAGCATCTGGACTTCTTATGTAAGACGATGACATCTAACTTAGAATGTTCTGACCTTATATATGCCACCGGCAATGAGTTTGAAGTCCCCGCTATACAGGAGATCATGAGCGAAAACTGGAAAGGAAAGGCAGACATTATAAACCATAATGAGAATCTGATAATAGATATTAAGACATCCGGGGACATAGACAAGTTCAAATACAGTGCCGCCACGTACAATTACGACTCTCAAGCGTATCTGTATCAAAGGATGTTTAGCATGCAGCTATTATTTATAGCGATAGACAAGCGCAACGGACGATTAAAGATATGTGAATGTTCGGACAGCTTTATAAACAGAGGAAGAGAAAAGGTAGAGAAAGCAATTGAGGTATACCATAAATTTTTTAGCGATGAAGCAACTGAAGACATTGGCTCTTATGTTTATAAAGAGACTTTATAATAGCCATCAAAAAGATACTATGCATATGGAAGTTCCAACCATTTGCAGCAGTAGGAGAGAAAAAGACACCCTTATTCTTGACACCATCAACCATTTGGAGCAGCATATTAAATTAAATTAACATAATCATGAAAGAACCGAGAGAGAAAATCTATGTAGGTAGTGGAAAGTCAAAATTTGACGGCGACCAGGTAGCTATATCTGTTTGTTTAACTGACCTTCCTAAAGAATGGATGTTTGAATACAAAGACAAGAAGTATGTCAAGCTCATCGTCCAGAAGAAAAAGGAAGAAGACCAATATGGTAAGACCCATTATGTAGCGATCGACACCTTTAAACCGGAGCAGCAGTCAGCAGCACCAGCAGAGGTGGTGAAGGAAGACCTTCCGTTTTAATATATCTTAGCCTGGAACACAAAAGGGAGTTAACGCTCCCTTTTTTCAGCCTCTGACCCATGACGAATGACAGAAATCTTTTGATTTCTAGAAACTATAGAAATTTTATAAATATAATTTTTCTCTTCTATATACTTTTTTATATATTATTGACATTATCGACATAAAAAGAGATAAAGAACTAATATAGAGAGAATTAACTAAAATCAAATCAGCATAAAATAAGCATAGAATGGACATTACCATATTTAAAGACATAAAACAGACATCTCAACCTTTCTACAGAAATATAAACTTAGTCTTAAAGCGTATCCAGGATGGGGCATCGAAGGATATCGTAAAGAAAATCAGGTCAGAGAAGGACAAGAAAAATAGAAACATACTAAAGCAAAAGTTACCAGCGATATGTTTTAGCGGGACATTTACCAAAAGAAACGACAACGCTATCAAAGAGCATAGTGGTATTATCTGTTTAGATTTTGATGGATACAACAACAACAGAGACCTTCTACAAGAGAAAGAGCGGCTCTCTAAAGATAAATTCATACATGCGGTGTTTATCTCACCCAGTGGAAATGGTTTAAAGGCACTCGTTAAAATACCCCCTATTGCAGAGAACCACAAAAGCTACTTCCTAAGCCTTCAAAATCACTTCGGCAGCGAACACTTCGACAAGACCTCTAAAAACCTCTCACGCGTATGCTATGAGTCTTACGACCCCCTAATTCATGTGAACGCACACTCGAGCCTATGGGATAAGATAGAAGAGCAGGAATACAACCAGGTGAGCAAGCATACAGACATCCCCACCATACCTGTAACCGACGAGAATAAGATCGTAGAGATATTAGTGAAATGGTGGATAAAGAAATACCCCATGAACGAAGGGGAGAGAAACCAGAATGCGTATATCCTGGCGGCCGCCTTCAATGACTTCGGGGTATACCGTTCTTTGGCAGAGTCAGCACTAAACGCCTACCAGTCCAAAGACTTTCCCAGCGACGAGATAAAAAGAACCATAGACAGCGCATACTCACAGAAGCATAATTTCGGAACAAAATACTACGAGGACGAAGACAAGGTCAACAACGTAAGGATAAAGCTAAAAAGGGGTGTCCCAAAAAAAGAAATTAGATCTCAGTTAGTGTCAGAATATATTGAGGTCGCTACCATCGATAATGTGCTGGCTCGTTTAGACGAAGAGAACGCTAACAATCAATTTTGGACAAAGAACGATAAAGGGATTATTAAAATAATACATGTGCTGTTCAAGCACTTCCTCGAAGAGAACGGCTTCTTTAAGTTCAACCCCGAGGGTAGCAAAAGCTATGTCTTTGTGAAAGTAACAAACAACCTGATCGACCATACCAGCGAAAAAGAGATAAAAGACTTTATCCTCAACTACCTGCTGGAGATAGACGACCTCTCCGTATACAACTACTTTGCAGAGCATACCAGGTATTTCAGAGAAGAGTTCCTAACGCTATTATCGTCTATTGCGGTGTATTTTATTGAAGATACCAAAGACAGCGCCTACCTATACTACAAAAACTGCGCTGTGAAAGTCACTCACGACAACCTAAAGACGATAGACTACCTCGACCTCGGCGGCTATGTGTGGAAAGACCATGTCATAGACAGGGTGTTCAGCCACTGCGACACCACCGAATGTGACTACAAGCAGTTCATCACGAACATATGCGGACAAGATGAAAGCAGGAGCAGCTCTATGCGGTCCACCATAGGGTACCTCCTCCATGCATGGAAGAACCTATCCTACTGCCCCGCCACCATCCTTAACGATGAGGTCATCTCCGACAACCCGGAGGGAGGCACCGGCAAAGGGCTGTTTATGAACGCCCTATCACATATGAAAAAGCTGGTGGTGATAGACGGCAAGTCTTTTAACTTCGAGAAAAGCTTCGCCTATCAGCTGGTGTCGGCAGATACGCAGATACTATGCTTTGACGATGTGAAGAAGCACTTTGACTTTGAGCGGCTATTTAGCGTAGTTACAGAGGGACTAACGCTAGAGAAGAAAAACAAGGACGCTATAAAAATCCCCTTCAGCAAATCCCCCAAAGTGGCGATCACCACCAACTACGCCATCAAAGGGTCTGGAAACTCCTTCGCAAGAAGGAAATGGGAGTTAGAACTTACCCAATACTATACCAAAGACCATACGCCCCTGAAAGAATTCGGTAAGCTGATGTTTGGAGAATGGGACGATGACGAATGGTGCCAGTTTGACAACTATATGATAGGGTGCCTACAGATATATATGAACCACGGACTGATAAAAAGTGAGTTCGTGAACCTTAGAACAAGGCAGCTGTCAGCAGAGACATGCCATGAGTTTTTAGAATGGTCGGGAGTGATATCTAACAGCCAGCATAACATGCTCAAGCGAGGGGGGAAGATATACAAGGCAGACCTATATGCAGACTTTATTGATGATAACCCGGACTTTGCGCCCAAATCTAAATTTACCATATCTAGGACTAAATTCTACAAATGGCTGGTGGCATACTCCCACTTCCAATACCACTGCAAGCCGGAGGAAGATAGGGACTCTATCCGTGGTAGGTGGATACGATTCCGTGCCAAGCAGGAGATAGAACAAGATGGTATAATAGAGTTTTAACCCCTACACGGACCAGTAGCTCAACCGGATAGAGCATCGCCCTTCTAAGGCGAGGGTTGAAGGTTCGAGTCCTTCCTGGTTCACACGTTCCTATAGCTCAGTTGGTTAGAGCAAATCACTCATAATGATTAGGTCCTTGGTTCGAGTCCAAGTGGGAACACTAATTTAATCTAATGATATGAAACTATATAAGACATCTCACTTTAAAAAAATAACAGCCCTGGAAGTGATCAGCTTCAATAAAAATACCTTTAAGGTGAAAGGGAGAGAGTATTGGCGGGGGACGATATCCCCGTTGCCAGAACACTTTTATGAGAAGGTGTTCACCAGAGAAAGGTTCGGAAGCCAGAACAACTACCACACCTCTATTGCGAAAGCAAAGATATTCCTGAAAAAGAAACTTATCGATAAGATATCCAAGGCAGAGTCCGATGTTATAAAATACAGCGCTGCCCTCGAAGACTTTAAGAAAAACCATGAAGTTTAGAGACTACCAGCTGGAGATAATAAAGAAAGCCAAGCCTATGCTGGAGGGTGATGGCTTTGTATACCTCGCTATGGAGGTGCGCACAGGAAAGACCCTTACGAGCCTTGGCGTGAGTGCGCTGCTGCCTGTGGAGAAGCTTCTTTTTATCACAAAGAAGAAAGCCATCAGCAGCATAGAGTCCGACTACAGGCTCCTTAGCCCCTCCTATGATATGACGGCCATCAATTATGAGTCTTTACATAAGCTAGACCCACACACCAAATGGGACATGGTGATATGTGATGAGTCCCACGGCATGGGGGCCTTCCCTAAAAGAAACAAGAGGTCTACCCAGGTGCGGGCGCTGATATTAGATAACAGCCCCTATGTGATATTCTTATCGGGGACACCAACGCCAGAGTCATACAGCCAGATGTATCACCAGGTGTCTGTGATGCGTCACCACCCCTTTCAGGCGTTTAAGACCTTCTATAAGTTTGCTAACAAGTATGTAGACATCAAGCAAAAGAAGATAAACAGTTTTTTGATCAACGACTACAGCGCCGGCCTAGACACCATCATCTCAGAGATGGAGCCACATACGCTGACATACACGCAGAAAGAAGCTGGGTTTAAGGTAAAGACCACCGAGCATGTGGTAGAGGTGGAGATGGATCCCCTCACCTACAGGCTGGCAAACAGGCTAAAAAAGCATTTGGTAATAGAGGGAAAAGAAGATATTATATTAGCAGATACTCCGGTGAAACTGATGATGAAGCTACACCAGATATACTCTGGAACGGTGAAGTTTGAGTCCGGAAATTCCATCGTGCTGGACTACAGCAAAGCGCAGTTTATATATGATAATTTTTCTGATATAAAAATAGGTATATTCTATAAGTTTAAGCAGGAGCTTAATGCTTTAAAAAAGATATATGGTGATATGTTATGCACGGAATTAGAGGTGTTTAAAACAACAGATAAAAGCATCGCTCTACAGATAGTTAGCGGAAGAGAGGGCATAAGCCTAAAAGAAGCTAAGGTCTTGGTATACTATAACATAGACTTCAGCGCCACAAGCTACTGGCAGTCCAGGGATAGGATGACAACAAAAGACAGGCTAGAGAGCGATGTCTACTGGATATTCTCTAAGGGCGGCATAGAGAGGGACATATACAAGGCCGTAACAAAAAAGAAAGACTACACCCTAAAATACTTTAAAACGCTAGAATAGATGTTCACTAAAATAATTGTAGCAATAATGCTACTAGGTTTTTTCGTTCCTGTAGACTCACGGCGCATCCCGGTGCAGATATTGGCTATCATATGTCAATGGGCCTGGTATATAGGGATGGTCATCCTGGTGGTATGGATGGTAAAAAAGATGCTATGAAGATAGAGCTGAGTATACAGGAGGTGGAGCTATGCGCGTTTATAGGAATGCAGCGCTCTGCCATCGCCAGATCTAACGGCGTAGTAGATGCGAAGATGGGAGACCATGATGGTGTTAAAGCAGACATACAGGGCTTTAAGGCAGAGTATGCGTTTGCTAAATACGGAAACCTCTTCCCTGACTTCGGGCTAAGCCCCAGGAGCGGAAGCTATGACGGCATCACACACCAGGGAGGTAGGTACGATATAAAATCTACACACCATAAAAACGGCAACCTTTTAAGCACCCTGAAGGTCAATCCAGACATAGACATATACGTCCTTGCCGTAGTGGAGGACAATATAGTAGACCTGATAGGGTGGGCGAAGAAAGAAGACCTGATAAAGCCAGAGAATATAAAAGATATGGGTCATGGAAAAGGATATTTTTTAAGCAGGGAAAAGCTGAATAAATTATGACATGATACCATAGACAAAATAAAAGGAATCCGTACCTTTACCTGTATGACGGAGCAGCAGATACAGAGCAAGAGAACCAAAGAGCTGGAAGACGCAGGGTACTATGTTATTAAACTAAAGCTCACCAATAAAAACGGTATCCCCGACCTTATAGCGCTCCCTCCGGGGTGTGATGTTCTGTTCTCAGAGATAAAAAGGCCCAAAGGCATATTATCGGAGCTGCAGAAATACAGATTAAAAGAGCTGGAGTCTTATGGCTTCAAGACAGAGGTATATAAAGGATGACCAGGAAAGAAGTAATAATAATATCAGACGCAGGAGACGAGCAAGAAGGGGGATATATAGTCATACAAATAAAAAATCAGCAATGCCGAACCCTATCTCTCGCGACGACCTAAACGCCATCACGCATATAAACTACGTCACCAACGACATGCACTCTCTGGTGGATGATATATACGAGGACCTGATGGAGCGAGACCACGAAGGGGCTAAGGAGAAGGCAAATAACGCCATCCGCCTAATGAACGACCTGATAAGATCCCTTACCGACGAAGTATAGAAAGCCACTAATTGTTCCGACTCTTTTTAAGATTTTTTATCTCTCTCTGCCGCATCTTATATTCTGGAGAGTTCTTCATCTTCTGCTTCTGCTTATCCTGCTCCTGCTTTAGCTTCTTATACATTTCTGGGTTGACCCTCTTTAAAGTAGACATGCTAATGCCAGGAGCCTCTTTACCATAATCTTTATACTGCTCTTTTACCAAGGCTCCACGTATATCCTTATATCCAGGCACAACCATCATAAGGTTCATCAGCTCGATGGCCCCTCTAGGAGATATCAGCTCCTCCAAGGCTTTCTCTCTGGTCTTACGGTTGTCGCTAGACAGGGCCTTATATGTTTTCTCTAATAAATAATCTATGGACTTAACCTGGGGAGCGGCAGGGCCTGCCGCTATAAGCGCAATCTGCTTATAAGGGTCTTTATCTAGCTGCTGTGCATTAACAGAAGAATAGACCATAGGGTGCCGGAAGGCATCATATTCTTTCTCTTTCCTTAGCCCAAGCTCATAGCCCCATTCTTTATTTAATTGCTCCACGCCAAAGTTCACAGGTATCATAGGGATATTCCCTGACACACCTCTTGTCACTAAGGCAGTCGCGGAACCCGCTAGCTGCCTAATGATTAACGACTCATAGTCTGTATCATCATCATCACCTGCTCCTACGGCATTAAAATATAATCCTTGCAAATACTTATATAAAACAACGTAAATAGTCATCCTAGCCATAAGCCCCGTCATTACTGCAGCACCTTGTATACGGGTCATCTCTCCCCGGCCCATCATTCCTGCAACAGCCTGTCTAGCTGTAGAGTATTCATTAATACTAAAATTGGCCATGTATGAATTGACTGTTCTATACATGTTCATGGCCCCTTCACCCTCTTTAAGCTGGTTTTTTAGAATGCCACTAAACGGGTTGTTTGATGTCGCCGCTCTTGTCACTGCTTTATCGGCATCTATTTTAGATTTTCTTATAGCGTCTTCATGCTTATCCATATACTCTGGGTCATTTCCAGAGATTTTATCTACGTCCACATCTTCGCCGGTGACAGCTTTGAATGTTTTGGCAAACACCCCAAAAAACAATGGTCTTGAGATCATCTTATCAGGAGTAGACAATAACGCGTTACTATAGGCCTCCGCTCCCTTAGCTCCTTGGCCAAGGAACCTCTGCGCAAACTCCAGGACTTCCCCTGCCCGAGTATCTTTTGCGGACTTAGAAGACTTCTTGCCCCGCACCACACCTGCCTGCTCTGCTTTAGAGCCTCCAAGGATCTCATCATTCCAATTTTTTGACACTGTAGTTGACCCCACATTTTGAGCAAAGGATAATCCGTTTTGCCCTAGCGATAAATTGCCGTATGTAGTCATCCCCAACGCAACCGCCTCCGGCTCACTAAGAAGGGCATAGCTTAGGTTGGAGGTAAGTTCGGCAACAGCCCTGGGGACAGAGGCCAATGTAGCGTAGTACCCTATTCTTCTTACGCTATCAAGGTATTTTTCTCCCACCACCTCTGTGCTGAAGTTAGCCTGAAGGACATTGCTTAGCGCCTCTTCGTAAACCTCTTTTAGATCGCTTGCGCCCTGTATGATGTTTTCTTTGTCTGTTTGTTTTTCTAGCCCTGACTTCAATCTAGACAAGGTCTTTCTTCCGGTCTGAATCTCGTCTGTTAAAAAATAATCCAGCCCCGTGGCTCTCACGGCCCTTAGAGCGGTAGAGATAGGATCGAAGTCAATGGACTTTGACCCGCCTGTTCTGGTTATAGATGTCGCGGATTTTGTTCCGGACTTAAACATATCACGTTGAGATTGTAATTGAGTGTCAGCCTTGTCATTACGAGAATCAGTTTTATGATGGACGTAGTTATTAACTAAGTCCAACTTGTTGCCTCTAACTATCGTCGTGGCGTAGGCCTGCATCTCTCCCAGCCCTGCGTATACCTCTTGTAACAGCTTAACGGCATTTTTAGTTTTAGCAGTCATCCCTGCTTTTATGGCCTCAGACGACCACCCCTCCTTCTCGTGTTTTTTGTATATCTCTTGTAATATCTCTATATCTTTCTTGCTATAGTTACTTTTTTTTGGATTTTCCAGATATTTAGCGATAGTTGCTTTTATCCAGCTTTGCGCAGGGTCAGTTTCGTTTTTACCTTCTTTATTAGACTCAGACTCTAAGGACAGCAAGAAAGTAGTTATTTCAAATCTTTTTTTCACAGACTCATTTATGCTTTCCCTCAGCCCTGGAGCAATTAGTTTTTCCGCAGCCTCTATAGCGTCGGTGGTCTTATTTATAAAAGAGGTGTATCTCTGATACTCTGTAGCCAGTGGCTCAAAGGTGTTATCCCATATTTTGCTGTTTTTATAGTTTCCCAATACGTTGTCTATGACAGACAGCCGATTAGACCTCATAGAGTGACCGAGGGTTCCAAGACCTCTACCCCTACCAACTGTGTTTGCTTTAATAGCACTAATTGTATTACTCCTGGCTGTCGCCAAACGCGCTTTAGCAGTTGATAACCTCATGACAACGGGCATCATCAGAGAAGACCTTTTTATAGAGACTATTTTTTGTTTAATAACATTGGCGGGATGGGTATAGTACCCTTCGCTTATATTATCAATATGTACTTCTGTATCTAGAAGTTCTGATCCAGTAAGTTCCGCTGTTACTTCAATGCCTAGCTTCTTAAAAGTACGCGCCGCCGCTACAGACATCTTAGGGACGTTGTCTGTATCTAGTTTTTTAGACTTAGACATCAGTAGGTTCAAAAGATTCTGCCTGTTCTCGGCATATTCATTTGCTTCATTAATTATTTTAACAACCCCTGAGTCACTAACCATCTCTATGTCTGTGATGCTGTTTATTTTATCTATAAGGTTCTCTAGCGTTATAGAGTCTATCTTATCTAGGTCCTTTTGTATGAACTTAGACTCGCTCTCTAATAACTGTTCGCCAGAGACATTCTCGTCGTTAATTTTATCAACTATCTCTTTGGTTCTATTTTTTTCTTTTTCCTGAACCTCTTCTACCTCCTTATTTGGAACAAATATTTTGTTATATAAGTCCGACACTTCGGTAATTAACTCTTTGGTTAATTTAGTTGCCCTCTGTCTCTTGGCTATCTTACTTAGGAACTCATTGTAAGAATTTATATTTTCACTGCTTAGGTCTGATACCGGAACATTTAATACCTGCGCAAGATAAGACTGTAGGTCGTTCCCAATACCAAAGGCGCCTGTATTTAGCTTCCGTGTGGTAGCCTTTTTTAATTTATTCGCTTTTTCCTCCTTGGCAATGTAATCAGCATCGTTAAACACTTTTTCAGAGTAGTCTATTAGCTCCTGCACCTTCAAGGGGTTGTCTAGGTTAACTCTATTTACTCTTTTTATTACAGCCTTCGCCTGGGCAGCGGTGACAGTTCCTTTCTTCCCTTTAGCGTAAGCGTCAATGCGATCAGAAAGATCTTTCCTCTTTCCTTTTAAGTCAAGCCTAGATTCTTTCCATGCCTTGTTCCATGACTTCCAAAACTTTTTACGCTGAGTGTTCTCTTTCTCTACCTTAGCCTTGTCTTTACGCGTTGGTTTTGGATCAATAAGTTTCTCAACCGATGGACCTTTTTTCTTACCGAACACCCCTGGCTCAGAAGCTGATTTTTGATCTCGGTCTTTTGATTTCTCTTCTATTGCAGTGTTAGGCTCTCTATTGGGGTCAATAGCTAATACTGTCTCTATGTTTTTCTTCGTGGGCTGCAGTCCTGTCAGCTCAGTGAATCTAATCTTTAGATCACCGATAGGGCTTGAATTGCGGTTGTCTATGTCCAGCTTCCGTGTGGGGTGGTCAATAATAAACTCTATGACCTTCTGTAAATATTCCTGTGATTTCTCCGGGGTATATCCCTGAAGCGCCGTGATATCAACGTCTAAAGTACCTTTCCCTTTGTCACCGAGCGCCTTTCCTGTGACAGCTTTAGGTTTCTTTTTAAACCAATACCTTCTTATCAAGGGGGTGATACTACTTTTATCGCCATCGCCATATCGGCTAAATTCCTCTTCTGTGATTTCACCTATCACACTCTCAATACCTAAAGGATCGGCGACCTCTCTTCTCTCTTCTTCTGTCCTCTCGTTAAGACGCTTCTCTTCGTTAGAGATGGCCTCAGAGACCTCTCTTACATTGCTGGACTTCTCCGCCACCTCAAAGCCATACTGCTCAGGGTTTAGCTCTGAGGACTCAGGGATAGACGCCATCTCACCTGCGTTTATATCTATAGCCCTTTCAAGCATAAATTTTTGTACTGCAGCGGGGGTTTTATCTAATGGCTTACCTGTCCTTCTGCTAATAGCAATAGGCTTTCCATCAGCGTCTATTTTGACATCAACACTTCTACTCCCAGGGACCTCTAGGGCCTCTGGCTGCTTTACTCTTTTTGTAGTAAATGGCTTTACCGCCGCTACTTCTGCCTCCGTTTCTGTGGGGGCAAGCATATCATCATACTTTTTATTAATCCTATCTATCGCTGTCTCTTTGTATACAACAGCTTTTCTGCGTTGCTTACCAAATCGTTTATTTAATCTATCAACCATTTGCTGATGAGTCAAATCTAACTTCATCAAAGCAACTAAGTGTTTTTGAGCTGACTCCTTCTCTCTACTGCTCATATAGCTATCTTCTAGAAGCTGGTCTCTTAAACTATTAAAAATAGGATTTGTGACCGCGCCCCCTTCTTCAGCAGGAACATAATAAGCATCTATCTCAGCTTTTCTCTCTGCTTCTATTTCCGCCTCTTCTGTCGGGGCAGCTTTAATGCCCTCTTGGACATCAGTGGACTGACCTTCTTGGGTAACTTCTTGTTCGACGTTGATGCCTCCCACTCCTTGGCCATCTCCGGCAGGTTTTTGTACATCCACTTTCTCTGTGCTTGACTCTTGAACGGCATCTTCTTCTGTTTTAGTTTCTATTTCAGCTATAGATCTCTGTTCTTCTATAGTCAGTTCATTAAAATTCTCTATGGCTCTATAAGTAATCTGACTGTCATCGATCTCAGAATCTTTATCACCCCTCTCTTTTGACTCAGCAATTAATTCCTTAGCCGCCTCATCTTTTAGTTTTTTCTTTGTTTTTTTAGAAACATAATCAAAGTTAGTTTTTTTGATGATATTGTTTCTTAATTCCATTATCTTCTCATCTATCTCAGGATGAAAGACAGGGTCCCTTTCTTCTTTTAAGTTCTGTTGTTTGTTTATCTCGCTAATATCGCTCATGACAGTCAACGCTGTCTCTGGACTTAGGCTTGTAGGGATGCTGTTTACAGAACCTCTGTATATCTCAATATCTTTCAGTAGGCTCGCTACCTGCTCCTCTGTATATAGCCCCTCTGTGACCTGCGTGTTTAATAGCTCCGTTGTTTTATTTACATCAGCACTTAATATATGTAGCAATTTCATTTTATCAATTGCAGCAACACCAGGTCTATACTTGCTGTTGTAAGAAGATTTTACACTTGATACCACATCCCCGCCGAAAGGCATTAAGATACCTGCGAAGAGGGAAAGTATAGTGGTGTTTACAAACTCATCACCACTGATGGTATTAGCCATTATCTCTTTCCCGGCGGCTTCATTAACATTCTCTCCGATAACAAATGCCTGACCTGCTTGCTGGACGTTCTCTTGAAAGACTTCTTTACCGCCCTCTCTGCCGTAAGTAGAACCGTAATTAATAACTTTTTGCTTTGCTTGCTTCCAGAATGTAGTGGCCGCTTTCTCGCCTCCTTTTAGATATGCTTGCGAAGCTCCCTTTACGAGCTTATCGGTAGCGTTCTTTCCGAATATCTTATTCATAGCGTAAGCCTGTGTAGATAAAGGCGCTGTCAAAAAACCTAGCATGTACCCTTGACGGGCAGCGATAGCAGACAGTTCATCGGTTTCCTGAGGAGACATCCCCGCATCTTGCGCCTGCTTTCTTGTCTCTTCAGACAGGCTGGTAGAAAATAAGGTTCCTTGAGCTATCATAGCTGACGCGGTGGTAGCGTTCATAGGGACTTTAGACATGATATTAACGGCCTTACCACCGACATTAGTGAGTGCTAACCCGCCTTTCACGCCTTGACCTGCTATCCCAACACCTTTCGTTAAAGCCACCTGTAGCAACATATCGCTAGCGATGCCTGCTGTAGTAACCGCAGCTCCAGGCGCGCTGAAGCTCCACTCCGGCACACCGTTTTTATACACCTGGCCTCTTATCTCGGCCAACTTATTCTCTGGCAAAACATTTGTTACTTTAATCTTTGAGTCCAGATCATACACCTGACCCTTATCGTCCACTAGGTATTCGGTGCCGTCAACATTTGCTTTCTTTCCGCTTGCATAGGTGTATCTTAAAAAGTCTTCCCTATCTATCTCTCTTTCTGCCGTATTCATTCTGGCTTCGTCAGCAATACTCTCTAGCCCGACCCAATCAAAGGTGGCCGTAGTAAAACTAGCAACCCTGTCTTCCATGGACCTCCACCCCTGCTTCAGACCCTGCATAATCCATGCGTTATCACCGCTCTTATATCCCTGATAAAGCTCTTGATTTTTTATGTCTTGAGCTTTTAGTTTACTCGTTAGTATAGGAAATGATTTCTCGATATAAGATGTTAATTGCTTACCGTCTACTCCAGAGCTAAATGATACCTGGAAACCGTTCAGCCCAGGGCGCTTTCCGTCATTCGCTAATTGATAATTTAATACCTGAGACTCAACATTCCTTTCAACCCTATCATTTATATAATTGGTTAAAAATTCAAGCTTTACTCTTTCCGACGCTAGAGATGGATTGTAGGCGCCGCTATAGTCATACTCTCTTCCGTCTTCAGCGACGGTCTCGTCACCTAACAGGCGCAGGTACTCATCGTAATAGCCCTGTTTTTTCATATACCCATCAAAATCCTGTGCGCTGAATCCATCTATCATATTGATATCTGATGCTCCATACATGGAATTAAAGGTGCTTTCTTCGATATTTCCAGCTTCTAAATCTGAAAGTTTTTCGTATGAGTTAGGGTTATTAAGGTCTTTTGCTGCTATCTGTGAAGTGAGTTCTTCGGGGGAAGATGTTGATATTTTCTTTAATTTTTTAATAGCATTCTTGTTTCCGCTTAGAGCAAGGTCTATGATATCTTTTCTTATTGCACCTGTCTTTATAGACCTCTGAATATTAAAGTCGGACTCAAAAGCCGCTCTAGCCTCTGGGTTGTCCTCCAAAGGCTTATCTACAAGACGAGCATAGGTGCCGCCTACGGGACTATAAAATGAAGAACTCACCTGTGGTCTCTCCTCGCTCTCTGACTGAGATGACAGGTCAGATAGGTAGTCGCTAGAGTACTTTCTTGCTTCTAAAGAAGCCGAAGATCCAGGAGCTGTTTCCGTGACGGTAGTAGATGCCGTAGGAGCCTCTTCCCCACCTGAAGGAGTAACGACTGGATTTTTTTTTTCAGATAAGAATAATTTGAATTCTTCTAAATCTTTAAAAGCACCTGGTGTTATTACAGAAAATAAAGTCTCATCATCTACGCCATTTGCAAAATCTTTAAACTCCTCTAAAGACGCAAAAGCCCCATCTAAACTTAATTCAAATAAATCTTCAATTTCAAACATAATTATTTTGCGTTAAATATTTTAACTGCTGCTGCTCTATCAACATTATCTTGTTCCATAATTTCCTTAACAGTTCTCTTAGTGGTAGACCCAGCACCTTTACTCTTCTGCCACTCTCTAAACAACTTATCTAGCGCCACTAATGTGTTAGCGCCATTTGTATCATCTTCTTCTCCCCGCCAAACCTGTGCGCCTTTTTTATCATAAATCGTAACACGGTCATCACCAGCGGTGTCGTCTACCTCAATTGTAAACAGATCATCAGGCATGTCATAATCATTTCTTAACTTGTCTTTATAAACTTGAGCCATAGCCCGTACCTCCTCTCCGTTGCTAGTATTTTTCGCTGTTTCCACTAGGGATATCGCGTTCTCGCCCACATACGTATACATAGCACCTGGACCTCTATATTCACTTTGTCCTGTATTTCTTAGGCCAGTCGTTGGATTGTATGTCTCATTAATTTGATTTGTCTCTCTCCAGTAATTTAATGCATCTTTTGCTCCTACACCACCAGAAGG
>Ga0114918_10001304_pt1 | contig 22236 bp, 22 predicted proteins | sample LantaG_FD_87015 | JGI IMG/M metagenome (GOLD analysis project Ga0114918, IMG submission 87015) | Deep subsurface microbial communities from Baltic Sea to uncover new lineages of life (NeLLi) - Landsort_02402 metaG | ecosystem: Environmental > Aquatic > Marine > Oceanic > Sediment | place... | reverse complement strand
CTCAGGCATTGCCCCCGCCTATGGCTGTAACTGCTGTAACTGCTGTAACCACCTGTAATCGCTATAACTTCGTTCGCTTTTCGTTCGCTTTTCGTTCGCTTTTCGTTCAGCTCTATCCCCGCCTATGGCTGTAACCGATTCGCCGCCTTGACCGTTTTGACCACTTTGACCGGTTTTGCAGGGGGTAGGGGCTATAGGCCCTCACCACTTGCACCAGTCGCACCAGTTTTGCAGAGGGAGAGGGTGATAGTATTGATTCTACTCTCTCCCTGTTACCACTCTTACCGGTCTTACCGGTTTTGCAGGGGGAGAGGCCCATAGTGCGGACCGCGAAGTGTAGCAAGTGTAGCAAGTGTAGCGGTGTAGCAGTGTAGCACTTATGCTACACTTCCCCGCCTATGGTCATAACACCTATAACTGCTATAACAACCTATAACTACCATAACCAACGAAAAGCCCCACCGGTGGGGTGGGGCGGTGGTAGGGCTGGTGGGATCAGCCTACGTCTTACTCCCCCCCTCGGCCGCAGATACAAGATCAATCTCAATGCAGTATTCGGCGCTGTAGCCCCAAGGGGAGTCGAACCCCTGTTTCCGGCTTGAGAGGCCGGCGTCCTAAGCCACTAGACGATGGGGCCACGCGAATTCAATTCTACCAGCCTTTCCCCTTTTGTCAAACCTCGCGCAAAGTGTTATACTGCAAGACGTGAAACGTGAAACGTGAAGCGTGAGCGGAGTGAGGAGAATGGAACAAATCGAAGTTTCTACCCGCGGCCGCCAGGCCTTCCACGACATCACTGCCGAGGTGCAGACTGTCGTCCGTCGCATTGGGGTGCGAGAGGGTGTATGCTTCATTTTCTGCCCCCACACTACCGCCGGCCTGACGCTGAACGAGAACTGGGACCCTGAGGTGCAGCACGACATCGGCGTGGGGCTCGACGCGATCTCCCCGCGACGGCCTGAGTATCGCCACAGCGAAGGGAACTCCCCGGCGCACCTCAAGTGCTCGCTGGTGGGTGCGTCGCAGTTCGTGCTGGTCGCCGGGGGCAAACTGGTGCTGGGTACCTGGCAGGGCATCTACCTGGCCGAGTTCGACGGTCCACGCCGCCGCAAAGTCCTGGTCAAGGTGGTGGCGGGCTGAGTGAGCGTTATGAAACATATAAGGCTGTTGAACCCGGCGGTTGTATTCGTCTTGCTGCTGGGCCTAGCAGTTAGCTGCAAGTCAGTACCCTCTGAGTCCATAAAGATAGCCATCATGGGGCCCCTGAGCGGGAACGTGAAGCCCTTCGGCGAGGCTAACAGGGATGGCGCCCTGCTGGCTATCGAAGAGTGGAATGCCAGGGGCGGCGTCCTTGGTTCGCCCGTTGAGGCGGTGTTGGAGGACTGCATCTTCGATAGTATGCAGGCAATCGCTGAGGTTACTACCGAAGTCATCGAAGAGGATGAGGTACATTTCATCATTGGTGGAATCGCCCATGATGCTATCATTATGTCGAGGATAGCGAATCCTAGAAAGGTGCTGCACATCAGCGCCTCATCTCCTGACTATCTGGTGACCGTTGATGAAGAGGGCAGGAACAAACCCTATTCCTTCCGCGCCGTCCCTCTCGACGCCTCCATGGCCAAGGCTGTGGCGGTCTTCGCCATTGAGGAGTTGGGAGCTCACACCGCTGGCGTGTTGTATAACGAAGAGGACGACATCGAGACACACTATGCTGAGTGGTTCCGAGATGGCTTCCAAGAGAGGGGAGGCATCGTATCCATCTTCGAGCCTTATGATCGCACTGCCTATACTCACGCTCACGAATACCCCTGGGATTCTCTGAGCAAAGTGGCGGATGCCGACTGCGATGTACTGTTCCTGCCTGGCTACTCCCCCGTGGTTAACCGCATCGCTGAGCAGGCCAAAGAGAAGAGCATAAGTGCTACGCTGCTTGGCTCCGATGCCTGGGATGTATCACCACAGTTGGATCTGAAGTCCCTGGAAGGCAGCTACTATTGGTCCCGCTACTCCTCAACTGATCCAAGGGACATGGTGCAGGACTTCATTATCGCCTATGAAGACAAATATGGCATTGAGCCAGATGCATATGCCGCTTTAGCCTACGATGCGGCCAACATCTTGCTGCAGGCCATCGCCGAGGCAGGGACGGCCGATCCGGGGCAAGTTAAGGATGCGGTGATGGGCCTCAAGTTCGAGGGGATCACGGGAGGGGGTACTTTCGACCAGTTTGGTAACCCCGTCAAGGAGGTGGCTATCGTCAAGATCGAGGGCGGCAGGGCGGTATTCCATGAGTTTGTAACGCCGTAAGTCGGCTTGAGGCGACTGGACACATACGATGCAGATTGACCTGAACCGGCTAGAGCGTATCCTGCCCACGGTGCAGAAACCGGGCCGCTACGTCGGCGGCGAGTACAACGCTATCTACAAGGATTGGGAGACCACGCCCACGCGCGTCTGCCTGGCCTTCCCCGACGTCTACGACCTGGGGATGTCCAACCTGGGGCTGGCGATCCTCTACGACATTCTGAACGCGCTGCCGGACGTGCTGGCCGAGCGGGCCTATTTGCCGTGGGTGGATATGATCGCGGCGCTGCGGGAAGCGCGCATCCCGCTTTACAGCCTGGAAAGCAAACGGCCCCTGGCCGACTTCGACCTCATCGGCTTCAGCCTGCCCTACGAGCAACTCTATACCAACCTGCTGGAGATGCTCGACCTGGCGGGACTCCCGCTGCGGGCCGATGAGCGGGACGAACACCATCCGCTCATCGTCGCCGGTGGCCACGCGACCTTCAACCCGGAGCCGGTGGCTGATTTTGTGGACGCCTTCGTCATCGGCGACGGAGAGGAAGCGGTCGTCGAGGTAGTGCGGGTCTGCCAGGAGACGCGCGAGGAGCCGCGGGAGGCTCAATTGCGGACGCTGGCGCACATCCCCGGCGTCTACGTGCCGCGCTTCTACGATGTGCACTACAACGCCGCCGGCACGGTCGCCACCATTGAGCCTACCCCCCCCCAGCCCCTCCAGTCCTTACCTCCCCCCCCATGGGGCGGCCAGAGGGGGGTGCTGCCCGTCCTCAAGCGGGTCGTCCCCACCCTGCCCCCGCCGCCGACGCGACTCATCGTCCCCACGGTAGACGTGGCCCACAACCGGGCGACTGTCGAGATTCAGCGCGGCTGCACCCGTGGCTGCCGTTTCTGCCACGCCGGGATGGTCGTGCGGCCGGTGCGGGAGCGGCCCGTGGAGGAAGTACTGGAGGCGATTGAGGCTATCCTGCCCCAGACCGGCTTTGAAGAGGTGGGATTGTTATCGCTCTCGTCGTCCGATTACTCCGACATTGAGGCACTGGTAAAAGCCATCGTCGAGCGGTTTGGCGACGCGCATCTCTCCATCTCGCTGCCCGCGCTACGGGCCGACAGTTTCTCGGTCACGCTGGCGGAGGCGATTGCGCGGGGACGGCACACGGGGTTCACCTTCGCGCCGGAGGCGGCCACCGATCACCTGCGCACTATCATCAATAAGCCCATCTCCACCGACCAGATGCTCGACGTGGCGCGGGAGGTGTTCGAGCGCGGCTGGCGCACGATCAAGTTGTACTTTATGATCGGCTTGCCGGGAGAGCAGATAGACGACGTGCGGGCCATCGCCAATCTGGCGCAGGCAGTGCGGGCGGTGGGGCGGAAGGTGCACGGGCGGCGGACACAGGTCAACGTCAGCGTGAACACCTTCGTGCCCAAGCCACACACGCCGTTTCAGTGGGTGGGGCTGGAACCGGTCCAATCCATCCGCGAGAAGCAGGCGCTCCTGCGGCGACACTTGCGTGGGCGAGGGCTCAAGTTGAGCTACAATGACCCCGAGGCGACGCTGCTGGAAGCCGTTCTTGCGCGGGGCGACCGGCGGCTGGGCGCGGTCGTGCAGCGAGCCTGGGAACTGGGGGCTCGCTTTGACGCCTGGGACGAGCAGCGTGATTTTGGCGCGTGGATGCGGGCCTTCGCCGAGGCCGGACTTGACCCCGACTTCTACGCTCACCGCGAGCGTCCACCCGGCGAGGTTTTCCCCTGGGAGGTCATCAGTACGGGAGTTCGCAAGAGTTTCCTGCTGGAGGAGTACCGGCGTAGTAAGCGCGGGGAGACGCGGGTGGATTGCCGGGAGCGGTGTCACGGCTGCGGCATACTCGCCGCTTATGGCGAGAGTTGGTCGGAGGAGTGGCGCTGTCCCTCCCCGAAGAAACCAGGTTTTTAGGAAAAAAACTGGTTTCTGCCACACACTTAAACAAGGAGAAACAGACAATGACAGATCCACGAGTTGAGAAACTGGCCAATGTCCTGGTCAACTATTCGGTCGCGGTGCGGCCTGACGATAAGGTGCTGGTGCGGGGAAGCACCTTGGCCGAGCCGCTGCTCAAGGAGGTGTACGCCAGGGTGCTGCAGGCAGGGGGGCACCCGCTGATGATGGTCTCCCTGCCTGGCACGGACGAGTTGCTGTTTCGCTACGCTTCTGACGAGCAGTTGCGGCACGTGCCCGAACCGCTCAAGTTGGTCATTGAGACCTACGACGTGCGCATCTCGATTGGAGGTGCGGAGAATACTAAAGCGTTGAGCGGTGTGGACCCGGCAAGGATGGTGCTGCGCGACCGGGCACAAACGGAGTTGATGAAGACCTTCATGCAGCGATCCGCTTCCGGCGAGTTGCGCTGGGTCGGCACGCTGTTCCCGACCAACGCCTATGCCCAGGATGCCGAGATGAGCCTGAGCGAGTACGAGGACTTCGTCTATGGTGCCTGCCTGCCGGATATGGATGACCCGGTGGGCTACTGGCAGCGCTTCTCGGCCTGGCAGCAGAAGATCGTGGACTGGCTCAATGGCAAGGAGCGGGTGCACGTCGTTGGCCCGGAGACTGATTTGCATCTGAGCATCGCCGGTCGCGTCTTCATCAACTGCGACGGTCAGGCGAATATGCCGGACGGCGAGGTCTTCACCGGGCCGGTGGAGGATAGTGTTGAGGGGCACGTCTGTTTTTCGTACCCGGCCATCTACCGAGGGCGAGAGGTGACGGGCGTGCGGCTGTGGTTCGAGGGCGGCCGGGTAGTGAAGGCGAGCGCCGAGAAGAACGAGGATTTTCTGCTCCAGACGCTCGATACCGATGAGGGCTCACGGAGCGTCGGAGAGTTCGCTATCGGCACCAACGAGGGCATCACCCGCTTCACGCGCCAGATTCTGTTCGACGAGAAGACCAACGGCAGTTTCCACATGGCGTTGGGCGCAGGCTATCCCGAGACGGGCAGCAAAAACGAGTCGGCGATCCACTGGGATATGATCTGCGACCTGCGCGATGGAGGTGAGATCTGGGTGGATGACGAACTGCTGTACAAGAATGGACAATTTGTGATCGAGTTATGATTCGTGCGCGGTTTCAGGTTTCACGTTTCGGTGTCTCAGGTCAGGGAGCGTGAAACCTGAAACTTGAAACCTGGAACCTGGAACACTATGCCAACAGACACTCACCGCTTACGAATAACTTTCGCCAAGGGTGAGGCTATCAAGTACACCTCGCACCTGGACCTGGCGCGGGCGTGGGAGCGGAGTTTGCGCCGGGCGGGGGTGAACCTGGCCTACTCTGGTGGCTTCAACCCGCGGCCCAAACTGCAACTGGCGGCCGCCTTGCCGCTGGGGCACACCGGCGAGGCGGAGTTGCTGGACGTCTGGCTGGAGGAGTCGGTGAGGAGCGGGGGAGCAGGGGAGCAAGGGAGCAGGGGAGCAAGGGAGCAGTGGAGCAGTGAAGCGGTGGATGGTTTTGCCAGGGCGCTGGTGCCAGTGCTGCCCGATGGGCTGATGATCCGCCAGGTGTGCCAGGTGCGGCTGAAGGAGCCAGCGCTGCAGACGCTGGTCTCAGCGGCGGAGTACCGTGTGACCGTCGAGTGGTGTCCTGAGCCTGTCGAAGGATGGGATGAGTCGGCGGAGCAGATCGAAGCGCGCATTGAGCAGGTGCTGGCGGCGACGGAACTGCCGCAGGAGCGGCGCGGCCGGCGATATGACTTGCGCCCCCTGATCGAGCGGCTATGGCTGGAGCGGTGTCCTGGGCTTGTCGAAGGGCAGGCGGGCGGGGGCGAAGTGGTGCTGGGGATGCAACTGGCGGCCCGCGCAGGGGCCACCGCCCGCCCCGAAGCGGTGCTGGAGGTGCTGGGAATGGGCGGGGCGTTTGCCCATTATCATCGGCGACGGCTGCTGGCTACTGCCGGTTGACAAAACGGGGAGATTCGGTATAATGTCCTTCGGCGGCCGGGCCACCAGGCACGGCCCCCTATCGTGCATAAGGGAGGATGTATCGTGTATGCGGTTGTGAGATCAGGCGCGCGACAGTACCGGGCCGAGGTGGGCGATACGATCCTCGTTGAGCGGCTGCCTGCCGAGGTTGGCCAGCAACTTGAGTTGGATAAGGTATTGCTGGTCGCCGACAGCGAGCGGGTCGAGATCGGTCGGCCCACCATCAATGGGGCTAAGGTGCTGGCAACGGTGGTCGCACAGGAGAAAGGTCCTAAGATCCGGATTTTCAAGTATCGCCCTAAGGAGCGGTACCGGCGGCGCGCCGGTCACCGGCAGCGCTACACGCGGCTGCTGGTGAACGAGATTGTGGTGTAGGAGGGTATGAGATGGCACACAAGAAGGGTGGCGGCAAGAGCCACAACGGGCGCGATAGTCGCTCCAAGCGCCTGGGGGTAAAGAAGTACAGTGGCGAGGTTGTGCGTACGGGCAACATTATCGTGCGGCAGCGCGGGATGCGCATCAAGCCGGGCAGCAACGTGGGGATGGGCAAGGATTACACCCTCTTCGCCGTCGCCGACGGTTTTGTACGCTTTGAGCAGATCCAGGGCGGTCGGAAGCGTGTGAGCGTCCATCCAGAACGGAGGTAGTCTGTCGTGAAAGAAGGCATCCATCCCAAGTACTACCCGGAAGCGCAGGTCGTCTGCGCGTGCGGCAACACCTGGACGGTGGGAGCCACTGTCCCGGTGATCCGCACCGATGTCTGCTCCAAGTGTCATCCGTTCTTCACCGGCGAGCAGCGTATCGTGGATGCCGGGGGACAGGTGGAACGCTTCATCCGGAAACTGGAGCGGCGCGAGAAGATGCTCGCCGAGGCGGAGAGGCGCAAGGCAATGACGACCTCGCCAGGACTCCCGATTATAGAACTGGAACTCGGTTCCCGCGCCCAGAAGGTGTTGGTCGGCGCGGGTATTGAGACCGTGGGCGACGTGTTGGGAAAGTTGGAGGAGGGAGACGAGGCTCTGACCGACCTGAGAGGGTTTGGCCTCAAGTCGCTGGCGACGCTGAAGAAGCGGCTGCGTGCCCATGGCTTCGTCCTGCCGGGTGACGAGGTGCCGGAAGAAGCGCCGGAGGAGGCTGGTGAGTCAGAAGAGATCAGTGAGCCGGCAGAGGTCGGTGAAGCGGCAGGTTAGGAAGGCGGCGGAGTATCCAGAGGGGCAGGTGTGCACATCTGCCCCTGTTTTGTTGTGGGAGATCGCTTAGCGCCGCCGTGAACAGGCAGCGTCGGGGTCTCTCTCCCCTGTGGGGGAGGGTCAGGGTGGGGGGCCTCCAGCATCGGCGCTTCAGGCTGGTGACTGATGGCTGATTTCGTCGGAGGGGGAGAGGAGTGTACGGCAAACCCAGCAGTGGATGGATCGAGGTAATCTGCGGGAGCATGTTCTCTGGTAAGACGGAGGAACTGATCCGCCGCGTGCGCCGCGCCCAGATCGCCCGCCAGAAAGTGCAGGTCTTCAAGCCCGCGATAGACACGCGCTACGCCGAGTGGGAGGTGGCCTCCCATAACGGGATGCAGGTCGAGGCGGTGCCGGTGGAGAGCATAGTGCAGTTGCGGGCGTTGATCGAACCGGATACGACGGTGGTGGCGCTGGATGAGGTGCAGTTCTTCGACGACGACGTGGTAGCACTGTGCGAGGAACTGGCCGACCGGGGGGCGCGAGTCATCGTTGCTGGGCTGGATATGGACTTCCGGGGGGAGCCCTTTGGGCCGGTGCCCACGCTGATGGCGCGGGCGGAGCGAGTGGACAAACTTCAGGCCATCTGTGTGGTGTGCGGCGGGCCGGCCAGCCGGACGCAGCGGTTGATCAACGGCCAGCCCGCAGCCTGCGACGATCCAGTTATCCTGGTGGGAGCCAGCGAGGTGTACGAGGCGCGGTGCCGCGGCTGTCACGAGGTGAGAATGAATAATGAATCAATGAACAATGACCAATGAACAATGACCAATGAACAATGAACCAATGAACAATGACCAATGAACAATGACCCAATGAACAATGACCAATGAACAATGACCAATGAACAATGACCAATTGCAAATGGCAAATGGCGGATGAAGTGGTGGTGGAAGAGCGGATGACAAACGATATGCAGGTTCCAGAGGCGATTGAGCAGGTGTTGCTGGACGAGGAGGTGATCGCGGCGCGGGTGCGTGAACTGGCAGCGCAGATCAGCGCTGACTACGCCGGTGCCGAGGATTTGGTGCTGATTGGAGTGCTCAAGGGAGCCTTCATTTTCCTGGCCGACCTGGCACGTCGTCTGACGGTGCCCCATCGCGTGGACTTCATCGCCCTTTCTAGTTACAACCGGGACGCGGTCAGCACGGGGGCGGTGCGGCTGATTATGGACACGCGGGCCAGCATCACTGGTCGTCACGTACTCATCATCGAGGACATCGTGGATACGGGCTACACGCTGGACTATCTGCTGCGCACTTTACGCGCCCGTCAGTTAGCCTCGCTGCGCGCCTGCGTCCTCCTCAGCAAGCCAGAGCGTCGCCGGGTCGAAGTGCTGATTGACTACCTGGGCTTCGAGATACCCGATGTGTGGGTGGTGGGGTACGGGCTGGACTACGCCGACCGCTTCCGCACGCTGCCGTACATCGGGATGTTGAAGCGTGAGACGTATGAGTGAGACAAGGGGACGAGGAGACAAGGAGACAAGGGGACAGGGGGACGAGGGGACGAGGAGAGAAATGGGGCTGCGGGATGACGTGGCAAAGGTGTTGATCCCGGAGGACGTACTGCAGGCGCGGGTGGCGGAACTGGGGCGGGCGATCAACGCGACGTATACTGACGATGACCGGCCGCTCCTGGTCTGCGTGCTCAAGGGGGCGTTTATGTTCCTGGCCGACCTGACGCGCCATCTGGAGATGCGCCACGAGGTGGACTTTATGGAGATCTCCTCCTACGGCGCGGCTACGCGCAGCAGCGGCGTGGTGCGCATTCTTCTGGATCTGGAGCAGAACGTCGAGGGGCGGCACGTGCTGATTGTTGAGGATATTATCGACTCGGGCCGCACGCTGGACTACATCACGCGCAACCTGCAGACACGCGGGCCGGTCAGTCTGCGGGTGTGTACGCTGCTCTCCAAGCCCAGCCGGCGTGAGATTGACGTGCCGCTGGACTTCGTGGGCTTCGAGGTGCCGGACGAGTTCGTGGTGGGGTATGGGCTGGATTTTGTGGAGGAGTACCGCAACCTGCCGTTCATTGGGGTGTTGAAGGAAAAGGTGTACGAGTCAATGACCAATGACCAATGACCAATGACCAATGACCAATGAATTGGAGGATAAGGGGCCGCAGGTGCCTGGGGAGGTGCCGGCGGCTTCTTGGTTGCTTGTTGCGGGATACTGGATGCTCGATGCGGGTACTGGATGCTCAATAGATCCCTTCCCTGGTCTCTCCCCGAAGCGGGGAGGGGATTTGCCCCCTTCCCTGCCAGGGAAGGGGGCCAGGGGGTTAGGTTTGCCCTATGCCTCCCGCACGTCCAGTACTTTCAGGCCCAGATCCTCCATCGCCGAGACCAGTTGCTCTGTAGGCACGTCAGCGACTTTGACAGTTAGTTGACAATTGGTGGGGTCCTCGCCCATTATGGTGCTCAGGGCCATGATGTTGCCGTCCATCCCGGCGATCGTGCCGGTGATCTTGGCCAGCACTCCTTTCTCGTTCGGGATCAACATACTCAGGCGAGTCCCACTGTCTCGTGCCCCCAACATCTCCACGAAAATCTTGAACAGGTCAGTCTCGGTGATGATGCCCACCAGTTTGTCGTCCCGCATCACCGGCAGACCCCCGATCTTGTTATCGGCCATGATGCGGGCGGCCTCTTCCAGGGGGGTATCCTCGGTGACAGTGATCACCTCTCTTGCCATCACGTCTCGCATCTTGATTTTCGAGAGCAGGTAGGGAATCTCGTAGATGCTCAGCGAGGTGGCTGGCGAAGGCGAGGCGTACAGCAGGTCCTTGTCCGAGACGATGCCTGCCAGCCGGCCGCGTTTGTCCAGTATCGGCAAGCGCCGGATTTTCTCCTCCCTCATCAGTTGTAGCGCCTTGTCAACGGAGATGTCCTCTGTTACCGTGATGGGACGCGGGGTCATTCTATCTCCTACTAGCATTCTCAGCCTCCTTGGTTTGTGATTAGGTACCGGGTACCGGCGACAGGATTATTGTACTCGAATTGATCGAGTCTGACAACTGCCGAACGCCGTATTGTTCATTGTTCCATTGTTCATTGTTCCATTGTTCATTGGATTCGCTCCCACACCTGCGCCGCCAACTCCCGCGACTGAGCGGTGATGGCCTCCTCGTCGAGAGTGAGCAGCGTGCGGTCGCGCATCAGCACCCGCCCGGCGCAGACGGTGGCCGTGATCGCCGAGGCCTCGACGCCGAAGAGCAGATGCCATGGCAGGTTGCCAGCCGTGAGCGGTGTCGTGGGGTGGTAGTCGAGGAATACCAGATCAGCGGCCGCGCCCTCGCGCAGTTCTCCCAGCCTCAGGTCGGGCCAGAAGATGTGGGCGAGGCGACCGTTTTCGGCGTAAGCCAACCGCATCACCAGGTCGGCAGGACTGGCGCGGGGGTCGCGCTGGGCCAGTTTGTGTACCAGGTAGGCGGCCTTCATCTCGGCGAACATCTGGTTGGAGAAGCCATCGTTGCCCAGGCCGACGTTGACCCCGGCGCGTAGCATTGCCTCCACCGGAGCCACCCCCACGCCGTTGTTCATGTTGGAGCGCGGCTGGTGCGTGACCCACGTGCCGGTCTCCGCCAGCAGTTCGATCTCGCTCTGGTCCACGTGGACGCAGTGGGCGGCGATGGTGCGGGGGCCGAGGATGCCCGCGTCGTGCAAGCGTTGGATGACGCGCTTACCAGACTTGCGCAGGGAGTCCTCCTGGTCTGCCAGGTCCTCGGCGGCGTGAATGTGGAAGCCCAGGCCGCTCTCTTGTGCCGCTGCTACACACTTGGCGAGGGTTTCGTCCGATAGAGTCAGAGATGCGTGGAGACCGAACGTAGTGGCGAGTTGCGAATTGCGAATTGCTAACTGCGAATTGGCGAAGCGGATGTTTTCGGCGATGCCGGCCCGGGCGCGCTCGGGACCATCGCGGTCGGTGACCTCATAACAGAGGCAGACCCGCAGCCCGGCTTCCTGCACCGCTTCGGCGATGACGTCCAGCGAGCCCTCAATGGCATTAGGGCTGGCGTGGTGGTCAATCAGCGTGGTCGTGCCGTGGCGGATCGCATCCACCAGGCAGACCAGTGCTGAGTAGCGCACATCCTCCAGTGTTAGCGCCTTGTCCAGCCGCCACCAGAGGCGCTCCAGGATTTGCGGGAAGTTGGCCGCGGGCTCGCCGGGGATAGCCATCCCACGAGCAAAGGCCCCGTAGAAGTGAGTGTGAGCGCAGATGGAAGCCGGGAGCACCAGTTGGCCTGCCGCGTCCCAGCGCTCGGCAGCGGGGTAACTGGTGCTCAGTTCGGCGGTTGTGCCGAGCGCAGCGATGAGATCGTCTTCGATGAGTAGCGCGCCGTCCTCGATGAGACGCGGTTCATCACCTGGAGTGGCTAGACGAGCGTGAGTGATAAGCATAGGTACACCTCCAAAGTTGACGGTTGTGGTTACCATTGTACTGAATAGTCCACGTAAGGCAAGTGAGCACACTCTCAGACCTCCGAGGTTTGTAACTCTCAGCCTACCATCCCGCAGGTTACGGATGTCTAAACCTGCGGGAGGGTAGTTACCGAGGTTTTCAGGCAAGCGATGTGTCAAAGAACTGCGTGTCGAGGGTAAAATGCTGACTGTTTTGTTGCGGGGGGTGAAATCTCGGAGGTCTTTCGGACAGGTAATCACCAGCCAGGTACGGTTGCAGTTTTGCGCGCGGTGTGATACACTTTCCACAGCACAAACCGCGCAAAGAGAGGTGTGCCGGTGATTACTGAAGCGGATACCTGCCGAAAATACGTATTGCCCAAACTCTACGAGACTGGCTGGACCGACGACCAGATCAGCGAGCAGAAGTACTTCACCGACGGGCGGGTTGTCCCCGTGGGACGGGGCCACGTGCGCAAGCCAGGCAAGCGGGCGGATTACTTGCTCCACCACCGGCCTGGCTTTCCTATCGCCGTAGTGGAAGCCAAGGCGGCCTACAAGAAGCCGGGCGACGGTATGCAGCAGGCGATGGAGTACGCCGAAATCCTGGGATTAAAGTTCGCCTACGCGACCAACGGACACGGCATTGAGGAATACAACTTCATCACCGGCAGGCAGACCTCACTGGACGCCTTTCCCTCACCGGAGAGCCTGTGGCAGCGCTGGCGCTCCAATCAGGGGCTGACCGGGGACACCGCGACCGACAGCCTGCTCTTTCCCTTCAACCGCGAGTTGCGCAACCCCGACGGCACGGTCAAGCGTCCCCGCTACTACCAGGAGATCGCCATCAGGCGCGCGGTGCAGGCGATCACCCGGGACCAGAAACGTGTCCTGATCACAATGGCTACCGGCACGGGCAAGACCTTCGTCGCTATGCAGATCGTGTGGAAACTGTGGAAGACCCGCCGCAAGCGCCGCGTCCTGTACCTGGCCGACCGCAATATCCTGGTGGATCAGGCCAAGGACCGCACCTTCACCCCTTTCGGTGATGCCCTCCACAAGATCCAACGTCGTCCGATCAAGAGCCGGGAAGTCTACTTCGCCATCTACCAGGCCATCGCCGGCCAGGAGGGACAGCCGGGGCTCTACAGGCGCTATCCTCCCGACTTTTTCGATCTGATCATCGTGGACGAGTGCCATCGGGGCAGCGCCCGCGACGAGAGTAACTGGCGGCAGATCCTCGAATACTTCCACCCCGCCACCCAGATCGGGATGACTGCCACCCCCAGGCGGCGCGACAACGTGGACACCTACCGCTACTTTGGCAATCCCATCTACATCTACAGCCTGGCACAGGGCATCGAGGATGGCTTCCTGGCTCCCTACCGCGTGCGCCGCATCACGACAGACGTGGACGACGTCGGCTGGCGGCCAGACCCTGGCCTGCTCGACCGCTTTGGGCGGGAGGTGCCCGATGGTCTGTACGAGACCAGAGACTTTGAGCGGGTACTGTCGTTGCTGGGCCGCACGGAAGCCGTGGCCCGGCACTTTACTGGCTACCTGAGAAAGACCGGCCGTCATGCCAAGGCCATCGTCTTCTGCGTAGACCAGGAACACGCCGAGGACATGCGCAAAGCGCTCATCAATTGCAATACCGACATCACCCGCAAGCATCCCGATTACGTGGTCCGCGTGGTTTCGGATGAGGGCCAAGTCGGCCGGAGATATCTGGACAAGTTCCAGGACCCTGAGCAGGATTTCCCCGTCATTGTCACTACGTCAAAACTACTGTCCACGGGCGTGGACATACCTACTTGCCGCAATATCGTCCTCTTCAAGCCCATCAACTCTATAGTGGAGTTCAAGCAGGTCATCGGCCGCGGCACACGCCTGTTCGTAGATGAGGACAAGTTCTGGTTCACGATTCTCGACTATGTGGAGGCCACACGTCTCTTCTACGACCCCGATTTTGACGGTATTCCTGAGTTGACGGCCGAGGAGACGATCAACGCGCAGGGCCAGGTCACCAGCAGCACGGAGACCGGCGAGGCGGTGGAAGCGGCAAAGCAGACTGAGGAGGAAATTGGGCCGGTCATCAGCGACGACAGCGAAGGGGAACCACGCAAGTACTACGTGGACGGCGTGCAGGTACGCGTCGTGCGCGAGATGGTGCAGGAACTCGACCCCGATGGGCGGGAACTTCGGGTGCAGCGATTCGAGGATTACACCCGCACACAGGTGCGCACGCTCTACGGCGGTGCCGGGAAGATTAGGGCGGCCTGGCGCGATCCTGGGCGGCGCGCTATCGTGATCTCCGAACTGGCGAGCCGGGGCATCTCCTTCGAGCAGTTGGCCGAGGCGACGGGGCAACCTGACGCCGACCCGTTCGATCTGCTGATTCACGTGGCCTTTAACGGGCCGCTGCGTTCCCGTCGCGAGCGCGCCGAAACGGTGCGCTACGAGCACGAGGACTTTTTGGACACTTATGGCCCCCAGGCCCGCCCGGTACTGGACTATCTGTTGAGCAAGTACACCGGCCACGGCGTGGCGCAACTGACCGATCTGCACATCCTGGAACTCCCCGACGTGCCGGTGGAGGGGACAGTGATCGAGATTGCCAATCTCTTCGGTGGGGTGGACGGGCTCAAGGAAGCCACGCACCGGTTGCAGGATCTGATCTATGCTGCGTGATAGCATCCCATAGACTTGACACCAAACCAGTGATCGCGTAAAATACTTATACTTAATATAAGGTTTTTGCAGATGCAGCGAGACCCTCAAGAAAATGCACGCAAGCTCCATCAGATCGCAGCCGCCCAGAGAGGCTATTTTACGGCAGCCCAGGCCAGGCAGGCTGGATATGCCTACAGCCAGCAACACTTTCACGTTTCACGCGGCAACTGGCTGAGGATTGATCGTGGCATCTTCCGGCTGCGTGACTTTTCCCCTGGCGAGCGCGAGGACCTCATCCGGTGGTCGCTGTGGAGCCGCAATCAGAAAGGTGTACCTCAAGCGATCGTCTCGCACGACACAGCCCTGACGGTTCACGCTCTTAGCGACGTGATGCCTGCCCAAGTGCATCTGACTGTGCCGAAAGGGTTTCGCAAAAGAGTGCCCCCCGGTTGTGTGCTCCACAAAGCCAACCTGTCTCCTGACAATATCGAGTCCCGAACCGGCTATCGGGTGACTACCCCCCTGCGCACCCTGCTCGATGTGGCCGACAGTCCTTTGAGCCAGGAGCATCTCAATAAGGCCGTGCGCGATGCACTGGAACGCGGCCTCGTCCGCCGCCGACTACTGGAAACTGCGCCTTGCTCACCCAAGGCCCGTCGTCGCCTGGATCAGGCGCTGGCGTCAGTGAGGCAAGAAGCCGCCGAATGGAATTCGCCGTCTGAAGCTGAAAAGGCCCCTTAGGGCCTTGACCCAGTGCCTGAGGGCACTTTTCAGTTTGAGCCAGGGATTTCCAATCCCTGGCTTTGAGGGAGGAGCTACATGGCCTACTGGCGTTTATTCTACCATTTCGTCTGGACAACCAAAAACCGTGAGCCTCTGCTGACACCAGATATTGAGCCCAACGTCTATCGTTTCCTTCACGCTGAAGCCAACAAAATGTACGTACCGCTGTTCGTCATCGGCGGCACGATGAACCATGTGCATGTGCTGGCCGCAGTGCGTCCCGCCGTTCCGCCAGCGGGCTTTATGAAACAACTCAAGGGAAGCAGTTCTCGTTTTGTGTCCTTGGAGTTCAAGCGCCCCTTTGAGTGGCAAGCAGGTTATGGTGTCTTCTCGGTTTCGGAGCAGGACGTGCCACGTGTTATCGCCTACATCGAACATCAAAAGCAGCATCATGCCGAAGGCACGTTCGTTGACGAATGGGAACAGACACATCACTGGAACGTCGGACCGCAGTCCGACGAATAGCCACGAATAGCCGCCGAATGAAATTCGCCGTCTGAAGCTGAGAAGGCCCCTCAGGGCCTGATCCAGCTCCAGCGCCTGAGGGCGCTTCTCAGCTTGAGCCGGGGATTTCCAATCCCTGGCCCGGCCCGACGACGACGCCAGGAGCGCCGAATGGAATTCGCCGCCTGAAGCTGAAAAGGCCCCTCAGGGCCTGATCCAGTGCTTGGTGCCTGATTGAGTGCCTGAGGGCACTTCTCAATTTGAGCCGGGGATTTCTAATCCCTGGCAACTGGCAACCAACAGCATCGCAAGAGGAAACATGAGAAAATCCGAACTTTCATCCGCCATCAAAACCGCCCGCGACATCATGCGCAAGGACGCCGGCCTCAGCACCGACGTGGACCGCATCCCGCAACTGTCGTGGATCCTGTTCCTCAAGTGCTTCGACGATTTGGAGCAGCGCCGTATGCTGTTGCAGGGCAAATACCGCGACGTGATCGAAGCCCCTTACCGCTGGCGCGACTGGGCCGCCGACGAGGACCGCGGCCGCACCGGCGACGAGTTGCTGGATTTCGTGAATAGCGACCTCTTCCCCCACCTGCGCGGGCTGGTGGGCAGCGAGGAGAACGATCAACGCGACGTCATCGCCGCCATCTTCCGCGAGACCTACAACCGTATGCTCAGCGGCTACCTGCTGCGCGACGTGGTCAACCTGGTCAACCGCATCAACTTTAACGTCAGCGACGACATCCACACGCTGTCGCACCTGTACGAGAGCATGTTGCGTGAGATGCGCGACGCGGCCGGCACCAACGGCGAGTTCTACACCCCCCGGCCCGTCGTGCGCTTCATGGTCGAGCGGGTGGCCCCCCGGATCGGCGAGACGGTCTACGACCCCGCCGCCGGCACCTGCGGCTTCCTGGTAGAGGCCTACGAGTACCTGAGAAAGCAGCAGCGCACCATTGAGGACTGGGAGACGCTCCAGACCCGCACGCTGTATGGCACCGAGAAAAAGCCCATGCCCTACCTGCTGGGGATGATGAACCTGCTGCTGCACGGTGTCGAGTACCCCAACCTGGTGCGCGATAACACGCTGGCCCGGCCCCTGCACGAGATTACCGACCGCCAGCGGTACGACGTCATCCTCACCAACCCGCCCTTCGGCGGCGAGGAGGAGGCCGGGGTACAGGCCAACTTTCCCGAGGGCACCCGCACCTCGGAGACGGCGTTGCTCTTCCTCCAGTTCATCATGCGCAGCCTGAGACGTTCCAAGGGGGACCGACCAGGCGGACGGTGCGCGATGGTGTTGCCCAACGGCCCGCTCTTCGCCACCGGCGTGGCCGCCCGCATCAAGGAGGATTTGCTAAAGGACTTCAACCTGCATACTGTCGTCCGCCTGCCCAACGGCGTCTTTGCCCCCTACACCAGCATCCCCACCAACCTGCTCTTCTTCCAGCGGGACGGCCCCACGAAAGAGATCTGGTACTACGAACTGCCGCTGCCCGAGGGGCGCAAGAACTATACCAAGACGAAACCCCTGCGGGACGCCGAGTTCGACGCGTGCCGCGCCCTGTGGGACGAGCGGCCGGTCACTGAGCACTCCTGGCTGGTGCCGGTGGAGCAGGTGATTGAGAACGACTACAACCTGGACATCAAGAATCCCAGCAGTCAAGAGGCGCTGGTGCACCGCCCGCCGGAGGAGTTGGCTGAGACTATTCTGGAGAAGGAACGACGAATTCTGGCGCTGATGGCGCAGATTCAGGAAGCACTGGCTAAGCGCTTTGTATCAGATGATCTCCAAGTAGGAGGATAACCTGTGAGCACAAAAGGAATCCCTGACGACATCAAGACACAAGTAGATGAAATCGTAGCACGATTCAACGAAGGCAGTGGAGTTCCGACCTGTTTTTACGCAGTTCGTTACAGAGGGAACTATCTTTATCTGGATAGAAGCGATTTTGGACAAATTGGCCCCATCTGCCGTTTGAAGTACACGGGAGATATGAACAATTGGGAGTTTGCCATATTCAAATGGAGTTCGGAGCGCTACGACCCGGATGAATGGATTTTCCCGGGATTGGAATACGTGGACGGAACCATTGAAGGGGCGATGATGGCAGGCTTATACGCTTACCCGGTGTAGATGATGGCGAAGATTCAAGAGAGGCTGGAAGTAACGAGCTAATGGAAACCGTCTATCCTATGGCATCTATCGGTGATGTCGCCAAGACTGTTAAACGTGCGGAAGTGACTGACCCCACAGTCACCTACAGGCAAATTGGCGTCCGACTTTGGGGCAAAGGTGCCTATGAACGCGAAGCCATCAGCGGTGCTGAAACCAGGTACAAGGAACTCTTCCGAGTTGAGAAGGATGACATCATCGTGAACAAAATCTGGGCACGAAACGGTAGTGTTGCTGTAGTGCCTCCCGAACTGGCTGGTTGCTATGGTTCCAGTGAGTTCCCAACCTTTGAACCTGACCGACACAAGTTGGAACCTCGTTGGTTTCATTGGGTCACCAAAACCAGTTTCTTTTGGCAGCAATGTGATGAGGAATCACATGGGACGAGTGGGAAGAACCGTATTAGGCCAGAACGTTTCCTGGAAATCGAAATCCCCCTACCCCCGCTGGATGAACAGCGCCGCATCGTGGCCCGCATCGAGGAACTGGCGGCGCTTATTGAGGAGGCGCGGGGGCTGCGGGTCAAGGCGCGGGAGGAGGCGGAGGCGCTGCCGTTTGAAGCATTCCAGGAACTCGTTGACAAAGGGATGGCGAATAGTTGGGCAATACGGTCATTGTCTGAAGTTTGCGAGATCAATCCTTCACGCAAAGGACAAACAAATCACTCAGATGATATGCAAGTGTCATTCGTCCCGATGCCAGCCGTTGATGATGTCACGGGGTCAATTGCATGGCCAGAGATCAGAAGCTTTTCAGAGGTCAAGAGAGGCTACAAGTGGTTCTTGGAAGGCGATGTGATTTTCGCTCGAATTACCCCTTGTATGCAAAACGGTAAGTCAGCAATCGCCAAGAGGCTGGTTAATGGTGTAGGGTTTGGCTCAACAGAGTTCCACGTTATCAGGCCGGGAGAAGAGATCACTGCCGAGTGGATACATCGTATCGTCAGGCAACCACCGTTTCGGCGCGATGCGGCAGCCAGTTTCAAGGGTTCAGCCGGGCAGCAGCGGGTCCCACGGGCATTCTTGGAAGCATACGAAGTGCCTGTTCCTACCATCGACGAGCAACGCCGCATCGTCGCCTACCTGGATGGCCTGCAAGCCCAGGTGGACGAACTCACCGCCTTGCAGGACACCACCCAGGCGGAGTTGGAGGCGCTGCTGCCGTCGGTGCTGGATCGGGCGTTTCGGGGGGAGTTGTGAATGGAGGGGAGGCGTAGCATGTCCCAGTCCCTACTTGGCCCAGATACCTTGAGCGACGGCTCTCCACCCCAGGTAGACGTCTACACCGACGGGGGCTGCGACCCCAACCCCGGCCCCGGCGGCTGGGGCGCGATCATCCGCTGGGGCGACCGGGAATGGGTGCTCAGCGGCAACGATCCTGCCACGACCAATAACCGCATGGAATTGCACGCCGCAGCCGCGGCCCTGGCGCTCCTGGAGGGGCTCCTGGGCCGCTGCCAGGTGGACATCCACACCGATTCCCAATATCTGCGCCAGGGTATCACCGAGTGGATAGATGGCTGGGTGAGCCGTGGCTGGCGCACCAGCGGTAAGCAACCGGTCAAGAACCAGGACCTGTGGCGCGTGCTCCACCGGCTGACCCAGGCTCACGACGTGACCTGGCACTGGCTCAAAGGCCACGCCGGACACCCCCTCAACGAGCGGGCCGACCGGCTGGCGACCGAGGCGTTGCGGGCGCTCCGTCGTGGGCCGGGTGCTCCGGATGCGCATCAACCCACTGACGACGAGCGGCCCATCGTCGAAATCTGCGTCAAGGCCTCCTGCCGGGGTGCTCATGGACAGGGTGGCTGGGGGGCCATACTGCGCATGGGCGAGCGCACCAAATCCCTCAGCGGTGGCGAGCCGACGACGACGGCCAACGCCATGCTCATCCGGGGTGCGACTGAGGTACTGCGGGCATTGACTCAGCAGTGCTGTGTGAGCCTCTACTCCGATGCCAAATACTTGATCAATGGCGCTTCACGCTGGGTGAAGGGCTGGCAGGCTCGCGGCTGGCAGACGCGGGACGGCAAGCCAGTCGCCAATCGAGCCGAGTGGGAGGCGCTTCTGGAGGCCGCCCGCCCGCACCACGTCACCTGGTTACTAGCCCGGGGAGACGCCGCCCCTGCCGACCTGGCCTGGGCCGGCGAGTTGGCAGTTGAGGCCGCCAAGTCGGGAGAGGCAGAAGCCTGAACAATGGACGAGGATGAAAACCGTGATGAACTTCCGCTGCGCTGCCATTAGGCGGCGTTTTCGGAATGGAGGGATCGGGCGGGGATGAAACTGCTGCGGCGTTGTTCGCTTTTGGTCTGGGTCTGCGTGGTGTGCGTCACGGCTGCCTGTGCGCGCTCCGCGCCGGAACAACTACCCGAGGAGAGTGGAAGCGCCGGGCGGGCAGGAGCCCCCGCATCAGCCGCTCCTATGGCAATTCCCACTCCGGTCTCCTCTCCCTCTCCTGCCTACCCTGGCACCTACACGGGCACACCCACGCCAAATCCGACGTCCACTGGACGCCCCAATGGCACGAGCGTGGAATCTTATGTCGTGCAACCTGGCGAGACGCTGAGCCTGATCGCCGCCGTGTTCGGCTGCACCGTCGAGGAGATCACCGCTGCCAATGGCCTGCCCGATGCCGACAGCATCCGCGCTGGTCAGACGCTCGTCATCCACATCACCGCCACTGAGACCGGCCCAGCCCTCAAACTGATCCCCGATAGTGAACTGGTCTACGGCCCGGCCTATATCCACTTCGACCTGGAAGGCTTCGTGGCCGGGCAGGGGGGCTACCTGGCGGGCTACGCCGAGGACGTCGAAGGCCGCCTGCTTACGGGGGCAGAGATAGTCCAACTCGTGTCGCAGCGCTTTAGCGTGGGGCCACGGGTGCTGTTGGCTTTGTTGGAACTGCGGGCCGGGTGGGTCACCGATCCACAACCCGCAGCCGAGACGTTCGTCTACCCGCTGGGCCACGTCCAGGATTACCACGAGGGGCTGTTCCAGCAACTGAGTTGGGCGGCGGTGCGGCTCAACGAGGGCTACTACGGCTGGAAAAGGGGCGACCGGGCGACGGTGCGCCTGGCCAATGGGACCCGCGCCGCCATCGCGCCGGGGCTCAATCCGGGCACCGCCGGCGTGCAGAACTGCCTGGCCGAACTCTCTGTCACCTGGGACGAATGGCTGGCACTGACCGGCTCCCCTTCATCCCCCCCAATGGGGGGGACAGAGGGGGGGAGCTTCCTGGCCACCTACGAGCATCTTTTCGGCAATCCCTTCGCCTACACGGTGGATCCGTTGGTGCCGTCCGACCTGGTGCAGCCGGAGATGCGGTTGCCGTGGGAATCTGGGCGCATCTGGTACTTCACCGGCGGCCCCCACGGAGGCTGGGGGAACGGCAGTGGCCGCGCTGCGCTCGACTTCGTGCCGGGCGATAAGTTGCTGGGCTGCGTGCCCTCGCCCGAGTGGGTCACGGCCGCCGCGCCGGGGCTGGTGCTGCGCAGCGAGAACGGCGAGGTGTTAGTGGACCTGGACGGCGATGGCTTTGAGCAGAGTGGGTGGGTGCTACTCTACCTGCACATCTACACTGAAGGCCGCGTCGAACCGGGCATTCATCTGCAGCGCGGGCAGCGCATAGGGCGTCCCTCCTGTGAGGGCGGCTTCTCCGAAGCGACGCACCTCCACTTCGCCCGCCGCTACAACGGCGAATGGATCCCCGCCGGCAGCGGGCCGGTGCCGATGGTCCTATCGGGCTGGACGGCCCACGAGGACGTGATGCCCTACGATGGCACGTTGACCGGTGGCGACGAGGTGCGCACCGCCTACGAATGCTGGGACGACGACCTCAACGGCCTGGTCTCCGACAACGGGCCTTAGTTTTCTGGCTTGCCGAACTCCTCGCACAGCGCGTCGCGGTCGGCTGCAGCGGGCACATACTCATTCGTCAAGCGGATGGCCCCCTGGCGGCAGACGTCCTGACACTGCCCACAGTAGGCGCAGCGGTCGTGGTAGTGGATCAGCCGGAACTCCTCGCGGCTCTCGCGCTCCAGTTCCAGCGCGAAGGCCGGGCAATCGCGGACGCACAACCCACACCCTATGCACAGTGCAGGCTCGATGGTCACCTTGCCCCGGAAGTAGGGGGGCAACTCCAGCGGCGCGAAGGGAAAGCGCACCGTGATCGGCCTGGTGAACAATGTACGCCATAGTTCCGGCAGCAGGTAGATCAGTGAATGGAGACGGGACATCCTACTTCAACTCCGCTTTGGGGTGGTTCCG
>Ga0114918_10001303_pt1 | contig 22242 bp, 25 predicted proteins | sample LantaG_FD_87015 | JGI IMG/M metagenome (GOLD analysis project Ga0114918, IMG submission 87015) | Deep subsurface microbial communities from Baltic Sea to uncover new lineages of life (NeLLi) - Landsort_02402 metaG | ecosystem: Environmental > Aquatic > Marine > Oceanic > Sediment | place... | reverse complement strand
ATATCAGACTGATTCATTGTCGAAGCAGCCTGCACCTTGAGGTGTCATAAAAAAAATGTAGAAAAGAACAAAAATAATTAAATCTTACGACTTGACAAAGGTCGTTCCATATCAGGATTTAGAATTTAGCCCCTTTAGCATAACTGCTTATGCGATAAAAGATTAGCAATCTCATCTATTATTATGTTGCGCTGTAGTACTACTCATTCTCGCCGTATAGCCATTTCGCGTCGCAAAGTTCGTAATCGACAAGCTCTCCAGGCTCAAAAAACAGCCCAATCTCCCGTTTTGCAGATTCCACACTGTCCGAACCGTGAACCAGGTTGCATCCTTTCGAACAACCCATATCTCCTCGAATCGTCCCGGGCGCCGCCTCATAACCGAACGTCGCGCCCATCAGCCCGCGAACCATCGATATCACACCATCCGCCTCCCAAACCGTCAGAAGAACCGGCCCGGACGCTATATACCGCACCAGCCCTTCGTAAAAAGCCTTGCCCTGGTGAACGCTGTACAGTTCACGCGAAAGCTCCTCGCTGACCCACATGAATTTCGCCGCGACAAGCTTAAAGCCCTTCCTCTCGAAACGCCCGATTATTTCGCCGGCAAGATGCCTCTGCACACCATCCGGTTTAATGATTACTAAAGTACGTTCCGTCATATCTGTACTGATAAGCCCCAGTTTTCAACCCGCACAAGCCAAAACCACACCAGCCTTAAGTCCCCTTCGGAACGACATAAATCTCAACTCTGCGGTTCAGCGCATTACCTTTGTTGCCGGGCTCATTCGGCACCACAGGCCTGTATTGCCCAAAACCGCGAACGCTCATCCGCTGCGGGGCGATATTGTCCCTGCTCAGCAGTTCAAGCACGGATATTGCCCTGTGCGCCGAAAGATGCCAGTTCGTCGCATGCTTCGCACGCGTGGCGGGACGGCCTATTGGAATGTCGTCCGTGTGCCCGGCGATTATAACGTCGAACTCTTTGCCTTGACCGGAGTTCAGAATACCACTAAGTCCCTTCAATGCCGCACCGGCATTCGACTTCACCTGGTCACTGCCTAACTCAAAAAGAAGATCGCTCTTGAACTTCACTATGCCGCGAGCCGAATCGTACGTGACCATATCATACTTGTTTGCGAAATCCTCCAGCATCGTGCTCAGCTCCGGAGGAAGCCCCACACCCCCCAGCAACTGCTCCTGCATGCTCTTGATAAGCTCATCTTTCTTGCGTATATCATCTTCCAGCAGCTTGATTTTCTCATTCAGTCCTGTTGTCTTTATGCCGCCCAGACCACGAGCATCCGCAAGCTGCCTGTTGAGCTCCTCAATGTTCCTCTTGTCGACCGCACGCTCAGCCAGCAATTGGTTTATCCGGTCGGCCTGTGCGGCGTTCTGCGATTGCAGGTTCTTTAACTGCTCTGAACTACACCCGGACGCAGCCAGAACAACACAGATACCCAAAACAAAAAACCCCGAAAGTTTGACCATTCGCATCGTTCAATCCTTTCCAAAAAACCTGCCAGAGAAAATTCCCCTTTTTACAGTCCCATAACCTAACTCAACTTCCTCATGCATAAGCCTTTACGGCTCCTTGCATGGCCCGCTTACTAACTCTTGGCATGAATAGAACCGATTACGAAGCTGCCGTCAAGAACAAACTTCCAGTCTTTAAAAATTTCATTTTTCTTGGTAATGCGACCACACTGGCACAAACACCGATTTTCCGGGTAACCTCAAAAAATCACACCTGACCACGCCAATCTCAAACTCGAACTCCAGCACCCGCATTCGCAAACGCAAAACATAAAAAACCAATTCCATAAACCTGTTTTCTCTGGACACGTTTCACCGTCTTGGATATATTACTGACTCACAATTAATTTTGGTCTTTGTTTGGAGTACTCGAATGAGAAAACCATGGACGAAAAAGGATATGCAACTGTTGAAAAAATTGTATCCCAAGGCATCGCAGAACGAAATCACTGCAAAACTTCGACGCTCGTGGTATTCAATCGTAAACAAAGCTGTACGCTCCGGCATCAAAAGAATAAGAAAGGCCCCACAGTGGTCGCCGCAGGAACTGAGAACCCTCAAACGAATGTTCCCAACAAAAAGTGTCCGACAGATAAGCGAAAAAATCGGTCGAAGCGCCGGGCCAATCAGGAGAAAGGCAATGCAGTTGAAACTTGAAAAAATCATCCAGCCCAATTACTGGACTGCCAAAGAACTCGCCGGGGTAAGAAAACTCTACCCCAAAAACACCGCTGTCAAAATCGCCGAAAAACTTGGCAGATCCGTACAGGTGGTAAGAAAAAAAGTATTTGATATGGGCCTCAAAAAGTACAACGTCAGTCGAAAATCCCCGTGAACCGCTAAACCCGAACCTAATCAACCCTCGCTCGGCAGCTTGCTGTATCATGATTGATGCCCGCAAAAGGCCCACATATTGCCTGAACAAAGACTCCTTTTTAGCCGTCGACGTCGGGCATTTGCCAAAAGAATACGCCCCTGAAGACAACTAATTAGCGTTTGAAGCCGCCAACTGCTATAATATCTTCAGTAAGCTTAACCCAATTGCCGATTTATATCGATAGACCAGGAATTGCGACAGGGGCCTGTATGTCGTAAATCAATATGTAGGACCGTTATCATACTTTTTTCGGGAGGTTCATAGCCATGGCATTATGGATTTTTAGAATGTTGTTCGTTATCGTTATCGTCGGCGTCTTATTCGTAAGCCTCAGTTCCCAGGCCATCTCACAAATTGATCCGGGCACCGGACCGAACGATGTAGGGCGTCTCAGCTTTTGGGTTGTACTATGGGTCGGACTGGTCATGGGTATTGGAGCCTTTTTCCTCGATGTACTCACACCAAAAAAAAGACTCAGCTCACTGGCCGGCATATTCTTTGCGCTGCTTGTCGGAATGATTATCAGTTGGGCACTGGCGCCACTCGTCGACATGTTCGTCGATACTTACAGGATCAACATCAAACTTGAAGCCGTCGCCGCAATCAAATGGATGATGGCAATATGTATTTGTTATATCGTCATCACAATTGTCATGAGAACCAAGGACGACGTCCGATTCGTCGTGCCATACGTCGAGTTCTCAAAGCAAATAAAGGGCGCAAGACCAATGATACTTGACACCTCCGCCATTATCGACGGACGAATCGCAGACCTCTACCAGGGGAAATTATTCGACGCGCCGCTGATTATCCCACGCTTTGTCCTCAACGAACTCCAGCTTATCGCCGACTCCGCTGACAAGCTCAAAAGAACCCGCGGCCGACGAGGCCTCGACATACTCAACAAGATGCAGACCGACGCCGACATAGATATCGAGATTGACGATACCCCAGTACCCGAAACAGACGACGTCAAGGGAGTCGACCAGAAACTCGTCGTATTCGCAAAGCATTACAACGGCAGACTCACCACCACAGACTACAACCTCAGCAAGGTCGCACGGGTACGCTCCGTCGACGTTGTAAACATAAACGATTTGGCAAATGCCCTCAAAGTCGTAGCTCTGCCCGGCGAAGACATGCAGGTTAAAATTATCAAACCGGGAGAAGAAGCCGACCAGGGCATCGGCTACCTTTCCGACGGAACCATGATTGTCGTCGAAGGGGCACGCGATAAAATCGGACGAGACGTACTTATCAGTGTCACCAGTTCACTACAGACATCCGCGGGAAAAATGATTTTCGGAAAGTTCGAAGGATTTGCCCGAAACGGTGCCCAAAACAATCATCGCCAACCAGCCAGGAGACCCGGCTGACCCAACAACTGAAAATACAACAACTTTGCACCGCAGCGAACCTAAAACAAATCGCCGCTCATACGCTCTTTGACTGGCCAATGCATTTGACCAAAACCCCAACTAACAACAAATAACCCGGCCAGAATAACCACCACCAAAAGTGCGATGCGAAATCAGCTTCCGCAATATGCCGCCCAGCCAAACAAAAACACATCACCATAACCACCACCGAAACGAAAAATCCAAACCAGTCCAACAAAGTCACTTTAATCCCACGTCCCCCATCATTGAATCGCAGTATTAAAACCCCGAACACCAACATCAAGGCGGATATAAGCACCGGAGCCGACACCGGTGACGCCCAAACCATTGGTATCAAAAACAATATATCCCAATCCATAATAGAGCCGGGCCAGTCAATAAGAACCTTCAGCCAAACGTAATAAAAAATATCCCACAACGCAAAAATCACCAGAAAACATGCCAGCCGTTCCCGTATATTACGCCCTATCAGCAATGCCCCGCTACTTATCAAAACCAGCGTCGCACCCTCACGTCCGATTTCAGTCAACAGCAGCCGACGCCAAAGCCCGCCATGCCCGAACTCCACAAGAGGAAAACGAAAACCATCCGGATAAAAAATCGCACGAAGGTAAACAACAACCGCCGCTTCAATGTAGCCGAACGCCGCCCCAAACGCTGTCAACAGGCAAAACCGCCCGAGCATTCCTGCACCTCTTGCCGAAGCGCCATCTCTCGTCACCATCAAAGCTTTTCCACTTCCTTCAGCAGAGCTTCTGCAATCCGCTCCTCCGGAACCACCGCTACCCTCCTGCCACCGCGGTAAATGTAACCCTTCCTTTTCGCCGCGCACACCGCCACGTCTGCGTCGGCAGCCTCGCCGGGCCCGTTTACAATGCAACCCATTACCGCTACACGAACAGGTTTGCCGATGCCGACCAGCACCTTGCTCACACGTCGAGCCAGCTTAACAACATCAATCCCGCACCGGGCACACGTCGGGCACACTATCAATTCCGGCGACGACCGCTCGTACAAACCCAGTGACAACAAAATCCGCTTCGCAATTTCCGTCTCAACCACCGGGTTGCCCGAAACACTCACCCTGATAGTGTCACCAATGCCCTCTGCCAGCAGCGTACCCAAAGCAACCGACGACGCAACTACAGCGTCTTCAGCAAGGCCCGCATGAGTCAGCCCGATATGTATCGGGTAATCAAAAACCTCCGAAATACGCCGATTTACTTCGATCGTACGAACAGCATTACTGCTCTTAACGCTCAAAATCAGCCTGTCAAAACCGCGGCCTTCGAACAGCCGGATATACTTTTTCATTTCCCGCACCATATATGCCGTTCGCCGACCGGGTGGAATATCCCCTTTGCCCAGATTGCGGATACTCGCTTCGTTAATCCCCACCCGAACCGCCGTACCGTGAATCTTCGCCGCATCGATTATCCGAATAATGTCACTGCGCTTCTTGATATTGCCCGGGTTCAACCGTATCTTCGAAGCGCCCGCCTCTATCGACTCGATGGCACGAGCTGCACTAAAGTGAATGTCTGCTATCACGGGAACCGAAACCCTCTCCACAATCTTCTCCAAAGCAACCGTATCCGGACGTGTTGGAACCGCCACACGAACCAGCCGGCACCCGGCTTTGACAAGCTGATTGATCTGCCTGACGCATCGAGAAACCTCCGTCGTGGGGACCTTCGTCATCGACTGAACAACAACCGGCACCGACGAGCCTATCTTCACGTTGCCAACCCTAACCGTTCTGGTTCTTCTTCTCTTTGTCATATCGAACTCAACATCAAAAACCCGCCCCAAAATCACTTCTTCCCGAAAATAATCACACTATAGCCTAACTGCGCAAACTGCCTAAAAAACCCACAATCGCATCAGCGATTGTAACTTGCCGCGGCATTCCAGGCAAACTAAAATGCACATCCCCCATTTCATCAAGCCTCCAGCCGGCAAAATCTCCGGTTTCTTAATTAACCACCAAACCCGACCGCCCTCACAACTTCCTGACCAAACCAACCACAACTGCTTCGATTCGACAATTATCAGAGTATATAGGCCGGTAATCTGAATTCGCCGCTTCAAGCCGAGCCCGCCCCTTCTCCTTGTAGAACCTCTTAACCGTTGCCTTTTCATCATCCACAAGTGCAATAACCATCTCACCGTCATGCGCCACCGAACTGCGGCGGCAAATCACGTAATCACCATCGCGGATATCATCATCAATCATACTATCACCGCGAACCTCAAGCGCGAAAACCTCATCCGTATTACCGAAGCACGACCCTAACGACAATTCCTCTTTATCTTCAACTGCTTCTATCGGCAGACCAGCCGCCACCCGCCCCGCAAGAGGTATCCCCCGCGCCAGGCCACGCCCCGGGTTTATGTTGCACTCACCATCCAAGCCGGGAAGTTCACGCGCTTTTGAGGTTAATTTCAAAGAGCGTGCCCTGCCCGGCGACGATACTAACAGCTTTTTCCTTCGAAGTTCTTCGATGTGCCCGAACGTGGTGCTTCGGCTTATGCCTAACTCGCACGCCAACTCGCCAATCGTCGGCAAACAACATTGGTTCGCCTGAAAACTCGCAATCGCTCTTAACAACTGAACCTGGCGACGAGTAAGCGGCTTTAACGGCATTTGAAGGTCTGCTTGCATATTCCACTTTCCCATTTTGCCCTGACAACTCACCTGCCAATCGAACACGACGTCCGACTTCTGCCGAGGTCAGAAGCCTGTAGATTATTTCCCCCAACGAACCAACTATTCTCGTCAGCTTCTCGTCTTCCGGTTTCCTACGCACAATAGAACCCCTGGGCCACAACGAAACAAAATCCCCACCGGGACCAAATATGCAAACCGGCTCTTTCGGCTTCCGTTTCTGGCTTATCATTTTTCCAGTCCTCGAAACATAAATCACATTTGAGCAAATCCTGCATTTCCTGCGACAAATGCTTCTATCGGTAAACAACAAACAAAAACCCTAACAAAAACCGAACAAAAAACGCCAAATGATTAAAAAATTTCCACCGGTTTTCTTTGCCGGATTTCACAAACGATAATATGGGACGCCGGCCAAACTTTTTCTATTCTCTCCCAACCCCGCCTGACCCACCCGCCTCAAACCACCCGCCCGAAGGCCTCACCAAGACACTCGATGATATCAGTAGCGATAAGGCTGACCTGACCTGTTTTCTCCGCCGCGATATCACCCGCCAAACCGTGAACGTAAACCCCCAATACCGCCGCCTTGAATCCGTCAAGACCCTGGCCCATTAGTGCCGTTATCAAACCCGTTAAAACATCACCAGCCCCTGCCGTCGCCATACCCGCATTGCCGCTGCAATTCGTATAAACACGCTCGCTGCCCGCAACAACAGTACCGGCACCCTTCAATACAACCACAACACCAGTACGCTGCGCAAACTCAACCGCCTGCTCTAAACGCTTCTCAGGCATCTGCTCCCGAAATATCCCTCGCCATAACCGCCTCATCTCACCAGGGTGCGGCGTCAGAACTAACCGCCCCTTAACCTTTGCAGACCAACCGCTAAGCCGTGAAAGATTATTCAGGCCGTCGGCATCAATTACCAACCGCAAACCTTCCTGCTGAACAATTGCCTCGGCCACCGAGCAAAGCCCTCGGCTCTGGCCAATACCAGGACCAAATGCCGTTGCGTCATGCTCACCAGCCAAATCCAGAATCTTATTGACCGCCTTTGCCGAAATCCTCCCCGATGCATCTTCAGGAAGTCCTGTCGTCGTAAAGCATGGCTCTATCGATGCCACCGTCGCCAATGCACTTTCAGCCGTCGCCACACGAACCAGCCCGGCACCACCACGTAGCGCCGCTCGACCCGCAAGCGCCGCCGCACCGCTCATTCCAACGCTGCCGGCTATGATGCATACCTTGCCGAAATCTCCTTTATGCCCATCAACCGCGCGAGGCCTTAGCTTCGGTATCGTCTCTACTACCTCCATCGCCACTTTACCCTTCCCAGCCTTCAATCTTCCTGTTTATCAGTGTTGCCGTAACGCCTGCCGAAAAACCATTGTCGATATTAACAACCGCAACACCGGATGCGCAACTGTTAAGCATCGTCAAAAGTGCCGCCACCCCACCAAAACTCGTACCACTTCCGATGCTCGTCGGCACAGCAATAACAGCACAGTTCACCAACCCACCAACTACGCTCGCCAACGCCCCCTCCATACCTGCAACCGCGATAATAACATTCGCTTGCTGTAGCTTCTTTATATGACCCAAAAGCCGATGCAGACCAGCCACACCAACATCGCATATCAACTCCGTCCGCTGACCCATAATCTCAGCCGTAACCTTCGCCTCCGACGCAACGGATATATCCGCCGTACCTGCCGTAAGAATCACAATCGCACTTTTCGAAGGCACAAGCTTCTGCTGTTCTAAAACAATCGCTTTTGCCTGTCTCTCGTAGCGAGCCGCCGGCATCACCGCCGACACCGCTGAAAAGATATCTTCCTCGGCCCGGGTCGCTAGAACATTGTTACCCTTCTCCGCCAGCTTTGAAAAAATCTCCACTATCTGCTCAATAGTCTTGCCTATGCAGTAAATCACCTCCGGAAACCCCCGACGAATCTGACGATGGTGGTCAAGCTGCGCAAAACCCAAATCCTCGAATGGAAGCTGACGCAGTCGTTCTATCGCATCCTCAACGCTCGTCCGCTCCGCCTTAACCGCCTCTAACAACTCTCGTAAAAGCTCCGGCTTCAATACCTAACCTTCTTTCTGTCGACCACTCCAGGACACCGGCTTGTCGAGTACTAATGCCCGCCTGCCTCCGGCTCAAGCGTTAAATCCGAAAACAACCCTGCCATGAACTTATGATACCCTAACGAAGCTACCATAACCGCGTTGTCCGTGCAATACTCTTTCGGTGCGACAAGAAGCTTCAATGCCGGCTCCGCCGACGCGCACATATCACGAAGCGACTCCCTAAGCATACTGTTAGCCGCCACACCCCCTCCCAACAGCACCGTCCTCGCACCGATTCGTCCAACTGCCCGCTGAGTCTTCCGAACAAGAACGTCAACCACCGCCCCCTGAAATGACGCCGCAATATCCGAAATCTCCTTCTCGCTCATCGTATCAACACGGTTCGCCCCTTTCATATCCTGCCCCCGGCAATAGTACAGCACCGCCGTCTTGATCCCGCTGAAAGAAAAATCCAGAGACTCACGCCCCAACATCGTCCGCGGAAACTTCACAGCCGCGGCGTCACCACCACGAGCAGCCTTTTCAATGCTCGGCCCCCCGGGATAAGACAACCCCAAAATCGTCGCAACCTTATCGAACGCCTCACCCGCCGCGTCGTCAATCGTCGAACCCAGAAGCTTCATCTCCAGCGATGACTCGCAATCGTAAAGACTCGTATGTCCCCCCGAAACAACCAATGCCACCGCCGGCAGCACAAGAGACTCCTCTGCCAACATCGCAGACTGCATATGAGCATGTACATGATTGATTGCTATCAGCGGCTTTTCCCAAACAAAGCTCAACGCCTTCGCAGCCGTCACACCTACAACCAGCGCTATCGTAAGCCCAGGCTGGTTCGCAACTGCTACCGCGTCAATATCGCTTTTGCCCACACCCGCCTGCTCCAGCGCCTCTGATAACACCGGATATATATTCTCAATATGCGCACGAGACGCAATCTCCGGAACAACCCCCCCGTATTTCTCATGCAGCTTCACCTGGGACGCCACCACCGACGACCTCACTTGCCGCCCATTCGTAACAACCGCCGCCGCCGTCTCATCACAACTCGTCTCAATACCAAGGATATTTATCGCTTTTTCCTGTCTGGGCATGACCCCATATTAGCCAAATCAACAGCTTCCGTCAATCCTGCCCATCACCCTTTATCGCCGACTTAACAAGCAGCGCTATCTGCTTGCAAATACTCCTCAGAATATGAGGCAGCGAAAAACGAACCGGAATCTGACGCGGTATCTCGAAATCCTTACACACCGCCGGGGCAAATCCGTCACCCACAACGTCCACCGACTCAATGTCACCGCACCCGAACCCCATCTGCATCGCCGTCCTGATAATCGGAACCTCACAAGGCTCCAAATTCACTAACCGCGAACACACAATCTCGCACGCCACCGGGTCAACACCTCCGATAAGCCACCCCAACTTCCGGGCCTTCCCGCGAATAGGCCCCATCCCCTCCATTACTGTCACCGCATCTACTATCGTCACCGCGGGAGCCAGAAAACGATATATCTCAATCAGCAGCTCGCAAAAATCACCCCTGTCTTTGCCACGCGCAAAATGCCAGAACGCCTTCTGCTTACCGACAACGCACCCGAACATATTCTTCACCGCAAAAGTCGCAATCAACTGCTGATGAGCCTTGAACTTCGGAAGATTAATAATAACGTCAGCCTCCAGCGCCACCGAACTAATCCCAACCTTCGTCCCCCTACTACCAACCGAACACCACTTCGCCCTGTTAAGCTGCCGAACACCAACACCAAGCCGCTTCAATTCATCCTGCATCTTCAGTACACCAATGCACGTGAAAACATTGCTCCACGCAGGAGAATCACCCACGAAAGGCCTGCCGCCAAAATCCTTTATCAACCGGGCAGTCTCCAGAATCACCGCGGCATCCGTCTGCGCCGCAAAACGAGCCGAACGAGGTGCAATAAGATTCGGCTTCAACAAAACACTGTCACCGGCTTTAACAAAACGCCCCAGTCCACCCAACAGTTCGAACTGCCTCGAAATCGCATCCGACACCTGCTCCCTGCCATAATCCGTGCACCGAGTTAACGCAACTGTCGAATCCGCCATAACCACCTAATTATTTATCGCCGTACAAACAACCATATAAATCCTCACCACAGACCCATAATATGCCTGCGAACCTTCATGACTGTCCCCCGAAGGAACCAGAAACATCCTGCCGCCCGAACTCGGCGAAGACCGCTCGAAAAAATAACTGCTCAGGTTCATCCCGTTAGTCGAAAGCTCCGCCGGACCTAACACAAAAAAGTCGCCGGGACTCATCTTCAAACTAAAACCAACCGAATCGAAACCCAACACCCCGGACCCACTCATGCCGACACGCATCGGCGCCGAAAATGCCGGCTCAACGTCAACACTGCAAAGCCTGCGAAGCCCCGGAACACGCGCCACCCGTATCTGCAGAACAAACCGCCCGGGCCCAACCCCTGCCGCGTCTATCGACCCGTCAGACTTCACATAAAAAACCGTCTGCTCACGCCCTACAAAACCAACAGGAATCGCATTTGCACCCGCATCCGTGGCCAGAAGAGACAACGTCGACATCTTACTCGCACCTGCAACGTTCAGAACACCTGCAAAACGAGGCCAAACACGACCTTGACCCAAACCAATCGCAAACGAGTTCCCCTTGAAAGCGTCATAGGAATTGAAACGAACACGCCCTCCGTGCAACCCGCCATTCCCGCCCTCAAACCCAGAATCAACACCAACAAGAACATCCCATATCCCCGACAACGCCTCCATTCGCCCAACAGGAGCCTCGAAAACGTAAACACTAAAGCCTATAGACTTGATTTTAGTCACATCACCATGCTTCTCCCCCTTCCAGGGCGCAAGATCACCAATCTTCACATGCGCCCATATAGGCTCCTCCTTCGGCTCAAGATTGCACCCAGCCAAATAAAAACAAGCAAAACAAAAAACCGCTGCTCCAAAACACCTTTTCATTCTCACAGCCTATCAACTTCACCCGCTTTTGTCAATTCAACCCCCGAAGCACCAATTCTTCTTGCAAATCCCACACTACACGTGTAAATTAACCATCAACTGTGCGTCGGCTGAACAACATTCGACCCACAGCCGCCAATTTGGGGAATAGTGTAACGGCAGCACGACTGACTCTGGATCAGTTAGTCAAGGTTCGAATCCTTGTTCCCCAGTTACCAAAAAAAACTGTACTGTACAGCGGGACTCGATAAAGAGACCCCCAAAATGCAGCAAGGAGTTGTGACTCTATGCCACCCGAAGAACAGGTACTCGTCGTTGAAAAAACCGTCCTCGAACAGGCAGGACTTTTCCAGGGGCTAACGTTTGACGTGGAGCGCTACCTCCGAAAGCTTTTCGTTCCGGGCGTCCCACGCTTCATACCAAGGCCAAAAGCAGAAGCCGACCCAGCATATAAGCAGCTTATTCCATACGTTATCATGGCCCATAACGGAAAATATCTCAGCTATGTCAGGGGAAAGCGAGCCGGCGAAACCAGGCTCGTCGGCAGCAGGTCTATCGGCATAGGAGGCCACATAAATCCCATCGACAACGAAGCTCCGTTATTCGATACGGACTTTCGCCACATGTACCTCACCGCCGTGGAGCGTGAAGTCGCCGAAGAAGTCTCCCTTGACACCGCCCACACCGACCGCATCGTTGCCCTGCTCTACGACCAGTCAAACGAGGTCGGTTCCGTCCACCTGGGAATAGTGCACTTCTGGAAGCTCGATGCCCCAAACGTTACAAAACGCGAACAGATGATTACGCAGATGGCCTTCATGACACCCGACGAACTGCACAAAGTCCGCGACAGTCTGGAAACCTGGTCGCAATTATGCCTCGACAACCTCAAAAGCATAACATAACCTGTAATGCTTCAGTCGTAATTGGACATTTGCCGAGGGGGGATTTTTGGGGTTCGTTTTTGGGCTGAAATTGGGTTTGATTGGGTTTGTTTTTTCGGGGGCTGCAAACGCGAAAGCCTCCATAAGCCGTTTTGTAATAGGGGGTTAGGTTCATTTCTTGTTTTTGCAAATTGGGTTTGTTTTGCATAATTATAGTCGGCTGGGCGGTTCGGGGGCGGTGGGGTTGAAATTGGGTTTGTTTTTCAGGCGTCTGGATGGTTTGATGTTTTGATAAGCCCTTGTTAGTGCAGTAGTTACGTTCATTTGGGTGTGCGGCAAATTGGGTTTGTTTTGCATAATTAAGTTCTAAATGCTCGCGGCTTGACCCGCGGCAGAGCCGGGGCCTAAAGAGAATGGAAACGGTACGGTGCATTCTGGTTTTCTCTATAGTCATGATGGCAAGTGATATATGTAAACGCGCACGGGTACCGGAGTACCCTTTCACTATTGGGCCGACCTGCGCGTTTTTGTCGAAAATGAGGGGAGTTTGGCCGGGTTAAATGGCCTAAAGGCTTGTGGGATAAGGGGTAAGAGGTTTTTGGGAATTTGGGGATTTTGTTTGACTGGGGTTGGGAATTGTGGTAGAGTTTGACTGGATAAGTCGTGACAACATGGCGGTTGCAACATTGGCCTAAGTAGATGGGCAAAAAGATGCGGGGGCGCGATTAATTGGCGGGCATACATTGGTGGTTAGGTTGTGCATGTTAGATATGAAGGGAAGATAGTTTATTGGAACCACCTATGAAGAGCTCGGAGTCAAGTTGTAAAATTTCTTTTTGCTTGATTTGCGGTTATTGGATATATCAAAAGGGGAATGATACTATGCGAAGATATGTTGAGATTCTTAAGGGCTGCACAGTTTCACGGTTGAGGTTTTGTTTTCTGTTGGTTGCCGTTAATTTCATTATGTGGTCCGTCGAAGGCATATGCCTTTCAGTGCAAGCGGAAATGGTTAACGACTGTACATTACCCGATGCGAATTTTAACGAAACACGTATCGTTCAATTTCCTGAAGACCGGTCAATGGGCGTAGTATATGTTGGGAATCTGCAACCATTGGAACCACTGTCCTGGACAAGAGATTGGGAGGTCATTGCAGAAGCCCGTGGTAATGTGACAGTGCCAGCAGGTAAAGATTTGATGCTTGAGGTTAGCAAAAAAGCTGCGAATGATCTGTCTCCATTGGTAGAATTAAAGCCCAATGATATACAAATTATTAAGCTGTCAGGAACTAACATTAACGATTCACAATTCAAGTACATAGCAGAATTGACAGGTCTTAGATTCCTTTCTATAGATGAAGCACAAGTAAGCGATGCAGGTGTGCAGTATCTCGCAAAACTAACGTCACTTGAGCGATTGAATTTATCTGCAGGAAGATTAAGCAATGATGGGCTGAAGTATATTGCAGAACTCAAGACTCTCCGCAGGCTGGATCTACCCCCAACGACGGGAGACGCCAGTTTAGCTCACCTTTCCAATTTGATCGCACTTGAAACTCTCAACCTGAGCAGAACACAAGTTACTGATGAATGTTTTAAGCACTTGGCAAAGTTGAAGTCACTAAAGCAACTATACCTGCACTCTACCAATATTACGGGCACAGGATTTGTAGAGTTTGTAGGGGCAGTGCCACTACGGGAAATTGGGCTTAATAATAGTAATATCTCAGATATGGGGCTGACTTATCTAACAAGGTTAAAGTCACTGGAAGTATTGTTTCTGGAAAAAACAAAAATCAGTGATGCAGGGTTAGTGCAAATTGGTGAACTGAAGTCTTTGCGGGAATTGTATCTTCGGAAGACTAACGTGACGGATACAGGGCTGGCTTATATTGCCAAGTTGACCTTGTTGGAAAAGCTTGAATTACCTAGCGGAACTACCGATGCGGGATTGGTCCAGCTAAGAGGCTTGAAAGGATTGAAACACCTCAATATTTTGGATATGCAGTTAACCGGCTCTGGCCTTGAAACTCTGAAAAAGTTCAAATCATTGAAATATCTACAGTTTCCGAAAGGGACCAGCGACACGCATCTTATTGTAATCAGAGATATGGTAGCACTTGAAGAGTTATGGATACAAAACTCTCCGATTACTAATAAAGGTTTGTCTAACTTGGCCATGCTCAAATCTTTGAGGAAATTAGGATTGCACAATGGTCGGCTTGATAGAAATATGGAAGTTACCGGTTCAGGTTTGTCTTACCTTAAAGCATTGCCTTCTTTAACTCACTTATGGTTGTATCATCTTAAGCTAGACGAATCTCGATTAAGTCATATTGCAGGCTTAACTAACCTTGAGGAACTGTATCTCAAAGAGACACCAATTTGTGATGAAGATTTGGCTAACGTAGGCATGCTCAAGAATCTCAAGCATTTAACCTTTAGCTCTAAGACAATCAGTGATGGGGGTATGGCCCACTTGGCTGGTTTGACCTCTCTTGAGTATTTTGCCCCTTGGGTTTCGTTAACCGACGAAGGTTTGTCCCATCTGGTCGATATGAATAGATTGAAACGTTTGCAGATTAAAGGAGATTTTACTGATAAAGGCCTCAAATATCTTGAAAACCTTCAGTCACTGCAATCGTTGCGGATCACTTCTGGAAGTGATCTCAGCAAAGCAGGAATGGCCAAGCTCCAGGAGAGGCTGCCTTTTCTTCAATCTTTCAATGTTATCAAAAGCAAAGGTTTAAAGCGTCTCACAGTTGGCAAGTTTGCACCTGCATTTGCTCTTGAAACGTTTGATGGCAAAGAGATTAAACTCAAAGACTATCGTGGAAAGGTGGTATTACTATACTTCTGGGCTACATGGTGCAGCCCTTGTGTTGCTTCAGCGCCAGGATTAAAGAAATTACATGAAGAATTGAGCCATTATGATAAGTTTGCGATGATCAGCCTAAGTCTTGATAGCGATAGACAAGAATTTGGATTTCGGCGGCACATTGAACAACACGGGCTTAATTGGCCTCAGATTCGTATAGGATTGAATTCTCAGCTTGCAGCCGATTACGGCGTAAGTGCTGTCCCCAGTTATATCCTTGTCGGGCCGGATGGCAATGTAGTCTCAGTCTCTACTGATAGCAACTGGAATAAGCTGAAAACGGTTATCAGGAGTGTGTTGAACAAATAGCGTTTAATATCAATGCAAATTTGAAGTTAGTGACCAAGTAAGTCAGGAATTTTAGAGGCTGTCATGGCTTCTCCTATTAAACCGATAATACGTTAAACTCCCGATAGTTACAATAATCAACATACCAATCAAGATTGCCTTTAGAGTAAAAAGATAAGGAGATCCAGAAGAGGCTTCTTGTTGAACTTTCTTGATATTTGGTTGTGCAGCGACAACAGATTTGCTGGAAATATCATTAGCTTTCTCGCCCAGAACCTGCTCGGCAATGTTTGGCTCTTGCTCCAAATGAGGAACCTTAATCTCTTTGTTACTTTTAACTGCGGAAAGTACTTCACCATTAGACAAAAGTTCATCCGCCACTTTTTCCAGTTCGTGAATAATGAATTTATCTATTTTCGCTACAGGTTTACCTTGACGCCATTCATATTCAATACCCGGAACTTCCTCAATAATAACCATTGCGCCGTCTGGCATATCTGGGACAAAAGCACGGACTGCCTCAAAATCAGGCTGCAAATCAATCTCTGTTCTCTTATGATGTCTCTCGACTTTAATGGCCCGATTATCTCGATACGTTTTGATATACTCATAATTCGCTTCCATAGGAATCCAGATACCATTAATTTTTTCAAAACGAACGTCTTTTAGAGAAAATGACAATGCTTTCTTCTCCATTGGAAGGCGTGGACCGAGATACTGACTTGCTGGTGGCATCTTTTCGTGCCCGTTCAAGGGTTTATCTCCCCAAGCTAAGTCACCTCCTTTTTTTTGAACTTCTGCTCTTGATATGTTATATCCGTGCTGAGGATCTATCCAAACCGTATATTCACCATACTGGGTCATCGCATCAATAACATAACATGCCGATCCACCCACGTCATCCATTTCATTTCGCAACGATATTGTCTCAGCTTCTTGAAGGATTGAGTCTATTCGTTTATCGTCACCGAAGAAAACACCCATCAGTGGCGCGCCACGATAAGCAACAGAAGTTAAGTTGCCTATGCGATGATTGCTCTTCGAAATAAAACCCCAATCTGTATTAACGACTTTGCTGTCTCTTTTGTGTTGGAAGAAAGATTCGCCATCCCATATAAAGTTCTTATAAGCAGATTTTTCTATTGGAGTTGGCTCATCCTTTGTGCCAAGGTCCGACCACATGTGAGTACGATAATCAACTCGATCACCGTCAATTCTAAACTCAGAAATTTCTTTATTCAGCCGAAGGTTTCCTGGGTCTGCACTGTCGGTTGATACTGTTGTGTCCGTACTCTTGACGATAAACGATTGAAGAGATTCCTGGGTCATTCGATATTTATCAAGCAGATCTGGAACACTGAGTTGCTCCGTAGCGATCACTTTCAACGGCACAAGAAATAGTGCAAATAGAATTATATATCTACCCATAATTATTTCACTTTAGAATTCAGAATACTTTTTACAGTTTTTGAGCTATACCTCATCAAATGAGGCCAAGCACCTTATTTCGTGTGCCTGGCCTCATCTTGTTCTGTCATCAAGTGCCGCATGCCGCATCACACCAATCGCATCCGTCAACTCATCACATGCACTGGTTGAAGTAGCACAGGAGCACGTTGCCGGGCCACTGCCGCCTAGATCACATACTGTGAGGGCCCAACCGCCACATTCTGAACCGCAGTCATCTGCGGTTGTGCCTATGCAGTTACAGCCGCTCACATCTTCGAAGCTACCAATTATTGTGCTTGCGTTTAGATTTGCCGGCGAAGCAGACGTCCATACTAACACGACTGCCAAGACTAACCCACAGGCAAGCAATACTCGTGAAATAGTTAAACCTCTCATTTTAGTTCTCCTTCAATTTGTGTGCCATTTTCAACAAATGACACAGATTACAATGTGCTTTCGTAGTTCTACTATTTACGTTCGAGTCTTAAGTTCTTCCTCGTTCCAAGCATCACCTCCTTTCAGTAACCTTAGCCAACTGAACTCGTTTCATATAACATCGCGATGTTCCGTAAAAGAGTTTCAAAGTCCGGCGGTCTTTTTGTTTCAAACATCCCAGACTCTGCTGTCCTTTAGCAATACTAATAGCTTCATCTCTGTATCACTTGCCAATTTCATATTCCACACTCCTTTCTTCGACAGCTTTCATTGTTTCTATATATCCAGCAAAACTGTCAGCCGGTTCCTGGCACACGCTGTTGGCGACGGGTTCTGTGAGCAGTTGCCAGCCTTTTAGGAGTGCGGCAAGGAGCTTTACTACAATATCTGATGCTCTTTTCATGTTCTGTCACCCAAACCAAATCTATTTGTTTAGCCACTTTGATAATGCCCTGAATTCTTTGTTCTTAGCGCAGCTGGCGGTGAGATGTTGATACTGTTTCCGAGTTTTTTTAAATCTTTTTTCTTTAGGGCGCATCGCGAGCGGATATTGATTCTTACGGAGTTTTGAAGATATTCTGTGGCTCGTGCGTATTGGGTGTTGAGTGAGGTTGGGGCTTTTTTGGGGGTTGGTGAGGGTTTTTATTGGGTGTATTTGTTGCAAGTGCTTGACAGGGGTGGGGTTTATGGTGGTGACAGTCCGCATCAGAATGCGGAGGTGGTGGTTTGGTCGTAAGTCGAGAGGCGTTAGTGTAATAGGCGGTTGAGCGCAAGGGGCAAGCACACGGGCAGGATGCCCGTGCCACGGATGTGGAAAGCGGCGTGAATGAATCGTGCGTGAAAAGAAACCCCGCGAATAAATCGCGAGGCTAACGGGGAAAGGTAAGTCGTTGGTCCATAGTGGGTAGTGTATAGGCGGTTGAGGCCTGATTGTCGGCGTTTGTTTTCAATAGGTTCCTGCACACGCTTTCGCGAGTGGGGTCCCTGCGCAGGAATGACAGGGTGGAGGTGGTCGTTAGTGTATAGTGGGGGTTGAAATTGCCGCGCTGCGCTCGCAATGACGAGGAGGTGGCGTTGAAAGTTTTTTTTTATCTCATAACCCAGTGTTTGCCTTTGTAGTTCAGTTTCAGAGATGTTCTCAGGGCTGGGTCGGACTTTAGGATGTAGTCGAGTTCGAGGGTCTTTCTCAGGTATATGTTTTTGTCCTTTATGATGGGATGCTTTACGACGGCCGTTTCGTTGCTGAGGCCTGAGATGAACAGCTTGAAGCTATTGGCCGTGCGGTCGAAATCGGGCCAAATGATTGCAATATCTTTCGCGTTGTCCGCACCCTGAAGTATTCTTGGGTCGGTCTTTTCAAGAGATTCGAGGAACGGGTACTTTGATTGATGGCGTTTCTTGATTCGTTCGAAAACTGCCGGTGGTGTTTTTTGTCCTGCTGCGATGATTTGAAAAGAATCGGTCATTAGGTCGCATTTGGGATAAAAATCGACGTCGATACGGGCCTTGTTGGTCAGCGTTAAAATGGTGTACCAGAATACCCTCGGTTTCCCGTTTCCGACGGCTGGGATGATTATTTGGCGTGGATGCTCAAATACTACATTGACGGTCCAGATGCCCGGCCCAGGCGCTACTGCCGGCTCTGGTGCCGCAGAAGCGTAGGCGACGGTTGCGGTCAGGACAGCAATTGTGGCATAAACGAAACTTTTCATCACAAGTCGCTCACCAAAAAAAATATTGAAAGCTCTGTTGAGGGCCTGTATTCGGCCCCCGCGTCAGCATATATTGTACACTAAAGAGCGTGGCCAGACAAGCATATTTTGATGTTTGTGTAGTGTGCATAGAGGGGCTAAGGCGGTGTATTTGGTGGAAACTTCGGTGGATTTGGTGCTTTTTGAGGTAATTTGAGGGTGAATGGGCGTCAGTAAAAAAGGTTGCTCCTGCCGGAATATTGGGTTATTTTATCGCGTCACGATGATGATTTTGTTGGTATTCTCCAAGGACGAACAAATGGCAGATGAGCAGAAAGCCGCGGTTCGTGAGATAGAGGCATTGCTTGATGCCGGTGATGTTTCGACGTTGCGGGAGCAGTTGAAGAATCGGCGCAGCAGCGACATTGCAGAGGTTGTCAGCGTAGTCGATAACGAGCAGCGGCGTATGATATTCGATGCGCTCGAGAAGCCGGTTTCGGCGGAGGTTCTCGAGAAGGTTGACGAAGCGACTCGGGGAGAGCTTTTCGAGATTTTGGAAGATGAAGAGCTTACGAGTTTGATTGTACACCTTGATGCCGACGACGCGGCGGATGTTCTGATGGAACTGCCGGCGGATGAGGTCGCGGAAGTTCTGGAACATATCCCTGCCGAGGATTCGGCCCAGATTCGTGATCTTATGAGCTACCCGGAGGATTCTGCCGGAGGCATTATGGAGACGGTGCTTCTGAGCGTTTCTGAAGAGGCGACGGTCTCTGAAGCGGTTAACAAGATTCGCGCAGCGGAGATCGATGAAGACTTTTATTCGGTTTTTGTTGTTGATAAGGCCGGAAGATTTCTTGGCGATGTTCGCGTTCGACTGTTGTTAACGCGTCCTGAAAACACAAGGGTAAGCGAACTTATAGACCCTGACACGATTTATGTGGTGGCGAACGATGACCAGGAGCGAGTTCGCAATGTTTTCCGAGATAACGATCTTATCGTGGTTCCCGTATTGGACCGTTACCATCGGCTCATCGGCAGAATCACGGCTGACAGGATTATCGAGGTTGCCGATGAAGAAGCGGCTGAGGACATCTATGTGATGGCAGGTACCGATGCCGATGAGCTTGACGATGTTTCGGTTCTGCGTGCGGCTCGAATCCGGATGACGTGGCTTTTGCCTTGCCTTTGCGGGACGGGAGTTACGGCGTTGGTGATGACGTTCTTCAGGGGCCACAGCCTGGCGATATATGTTGCGGCGGTAGCTTTTGTTCCCATGATAGCAGCGATGAGCGGCAACGCAGGTCTGCAAACGTCCGCGATTGTTGTTTCCGGTCTTGCTACGGGGCACCTTGCGGCGGAGAGATTGGGCCAGGTGTTCGCTCGTGAAGTGCGAATAGCCTTGCTTGTGGCGGCAAGCTGCGGTACGATTGGCAGCTTGGTATGTTCGGTTCTTGTGCACTTTTTGAACTCCACTCTGCCGGTGGAACCGATTCGGCTTGTGTTGGCGTTCGGAACAGCGATGTTCTCGGCGATAATGGTGGCAACGACGCTTGGTTTGTTTTTGCCGTTTCTGTTTCGGCGTATAGGCATCGACCCGGCAATCAGTTCCGGTCCGCTGGTGACAACGGCAAACGATTCGATAAGCGTAACGATATACCTGAGCCTGACGCTTTTGCTTGTGGGGTGAGTTGTTTGAGTTATGACAACAACAGCAATGTTCGCCTGGTCACAAAAATGAAATAAACAGGGAAAGAGGTAATTCAATGAAACGACAGATAACGCGGTTTGCCGGGATGATTGTCCTTGGTTCGCTTCTTGTTGTGTCATCAATCGGATGCGTTGCGGCCAAAGCAACCGGCTGCCCGACCACCGTTGCCATACGAACTCGAAATGCCTACGGCCACCGGCCTCGTTTTGAGGCATACAACCGGAGGATACGACAGGGGCATGTGAATCTTATCTTTGTGGGCGATTCGATTACGCAGCGGTGGGACAGGCAGGGTACCCAGGTTTGGCAGAAATACTACAGCAACCGCAACGCGGTGGATCTCGGTGTGGATGGCGACAGGACCCAAAATGTTCTTTGGCGCCTCGACAACGGCAATATCGACGGTATCTCACCTGAGGTTGCTGTTGTGATGATAGGGACAAACAACCATAATGACACTGCCGAGCATATCGGCGAAGGAATTATCGCGGTCTGTCAGAAAATCCGCGAGAAACTGCCGCAGACAAAGATTATTCTTCTCGCAATTTTTCCTCGCGGTGCAAAGCCGTCGGAACTTCGAGAGAAGCTGGCAAAGGCCAGCCGAATGGCGTCAACGATTGCCGACGGCAGGATGATTTACTACCTGGACATCGGCAATAAGTTTCTCGCAGCCGACGGGACGCTGTCAAAAGAAATCATGCCCGACTATCTGCATTTGAGTCAGAAAGGCTACGAAATATGGGCGGAAGCAATTGAGCCAACACTGTCAACACTGCTGAGTGAGAATTAAAAACCGCTGACCTATGGAACAAATGGGTGTTATCTTTGATTTGGACGGGGTTCTGGTTGACACGTCGCAGTTTCACAAGCGATCGTGGTTCGAGTTGGCTGGGAAAGAGGGCTATGATATGTCGGATGAGTTTTTCTATTCGACGTTCGGCATGCAGAATTATCAAATTCTTCCGCTTCTGGCCGGTGCTGAACTACCGGCTGAGCGTCTTGAGCAGATGGCGCAATGGAAGGAGCGTCGGTACAGGGAGCTTATGGGCAGTGAGGTGATGGTCATGGAAGGAGCCGAAGAACTCGTGGCGGAATTGTTTGTTGCGATTGTTGTCATAGTCTCGATCCTCGTTTCTGGGGGCTTAGAAAAAGGGCGCCCCTCTATAATAGGTGTGAACCTGCGCATATTGTCGAAAATTCGGGGGGTTTTGCCGGGGCAAATGGCCTAAGCGCTTGTGGCAGAATGGGTAAGGGATTTTTGGTAGTTGCGGGGGTTTTCGAAGAAGTGCGTTCGGTTTTGATTGATGGTTCAAGCTATTCTATGTTTCCGCAAACCTT
>Ga0114918_10001302_pt1 | contig 22258 bp, 23 predicted proteins | sample LantaG_FD_87015 | JGI IMG/M metagenome (GOLD analysis project Ga0114918, IMG submission 87015) | Deep subsurface microbial communities from Baltic Sea to uncover new lineages of life (NeLLi) - Landsort_02402 metaG | ecosystem: Environmental > Aquatic > Marine > Oceanic > Sediment | place... | reverse complement strand
TGAATTAGTTTTCTAGAACCACAATTTGGGCATGTTTCATCTTCTAAAGGTATTTCACCATCCTTTATATATCTTTTCAGAATTCTAATAACACCCTTTTTCCATGTTCCTAAAGTATCACCATCTAATTTTAAAGTTTCTATAATCTTAACAGTAGATGGCAAATGAATATGGTGTCGAAGTAATCCACTAACTAATTTTCCTATATTCCAGAACTCTCTATCAAAAGCCCTATTTAAACCTTGCATAGTTACATTGTAACCATCTTTATCTTGATATATGAAGTCATACCTAGATATTATATCACCATCCTTATTTTTAATCTTTTCTTTCCTAGTTAATCCTTTTTCAACATAATTAGGAATAACAAAGTCATCCGCTAAACCAGTAAAGATTTCATATGGCCATGTTGGATCTTCTTTATCCAAACCAACAAAACCTACCCATTTATTCCCCCTTGATGTAAATCTAATAACATCACATTCTAATACAGTTGGTCTTTTTGGAACATTATTTACAATTATTTGACTTTTTTCTTCTTTTTCTTTTAAAACCGAAGCCATTGTTCCAGCACGATAAGTAGTTCCACCTTTTATTGTTCCACTTTTATAAATATCAAAATACACATTCTTAAAATCTTCAAATGGGTAATCATTCGCAATATTTATTGTTTTTGACATTGAAGAATCAATAAATTTTGCCATAACTTTCATTGTCCCAACATGTTCTTCAATTTTTAAACTATTAATATTTACTGCCCAATCAGCTTCAGGATCCCATTCACCAATATCTTCTAAATAACGAACCCCATAATCTGTAACTAAACTTTCTTTTAATATTCCACGACCTTTATCTATTTTATAAATTTTATTATCAAATTCAGTTTTTAATAAATTTTCATCACCTTCTTTAATCCATTCCCATACTTGATCACTAGTTGATGTGTATATCTTTGAAACAAAATCTATATTTTTTGGTAAAGATAAACCTTCGGGTGGAAATGATTGAATAACAGTTCTAACATATTCAAATAAAAAGACTGGTTCTAACCCACCACTAACAATATTTGATAAAACTGAACTATTTCCTGTTGGTTGAATCGATAATAAATGTGAATTACGAATACCGTATTTCTTAATCAACTCTTTTGTTTCATCTGATAAATTTTCAATAAATTTACTTTTCAAATGTTTATCTTCCTGATATAATGGGAAAAAACCTTTTTCTTTGGCTAATAACGCTGATGATTGATAAGTAGTATTTGCAATAAACTCCATCAATTTATGTGTTATTTCAAAAGATTCTTCTGAACCATAACGTTTCTTCATCATCAATAAAGCTGATCCATAACCCATTATACCTAAACCTATTCTACGTTTCTTCTTTAGATTTTCTCTTTGTTCATGTAAAGGAACATAAGTTAAATCGTTCACATTATCCATAAAACGAACAGCGATTGGTATAACAGTTTTTAATTTATCATAATCCCAATCAGTTCTAGATTCATTTATAAATTGGGTTAAATTCAACGATCCCAAATTACACACCCCACCTATCGGTAAAGCCTGCTCACCACAAGGATTTGTTGCAGAAATATATTCTAGGTAATAAAGATTATTAAAATGATTAATAATATCAATGAATAAAACACCGGGTTCATTTCTATTATATGTAGATTTCATTATAACATCCCAAAGTTCATTCGCGTTATTATATGTTTTATATGTTTTGACAGGGTGACCGTTTTCTATCCATTTATTAATATTCCCATCCCATTGATCTTCATAAGTTCCTTTCACTTTTTCGAAATCGGGATATATTAAACTCCATTCTAAGTTATTCAATACCGCTTCCATAAATTTATCAGTTATTAAAACTGACATATTAAATTTATCTAAACGACCTGAAGTTTGTTTCGCTGTAATAAATTCTTCAACATCAGGATGCCAACAACTCAATGTTACCATTTGAGCACCTTTTCTAATCTTTTGTTTCGATTTTTTTGAAGTTGATTTCTTTCCAGAACCCGCAGTAATAACATCAGATTGTGTATTCCACATATCTAACATTCTAACAGCACCGGGAGATTCATTCGCTATACCTTCAATAAACCCACCTCTTGGTCTCATTACATCAGCACAAAATCCATAACCACCTTCACTTTTTAATATCAGAGCTTGTCTTGATAACGCGTTAGATATACCATTCATAGAATCTGGATCTTTTCCAACAAAGCCATCTACGAAACAGTTTATATAAGTTGTCCCTTTTAGACCGATTCCAGCATTAGATAAAATTCTTCCACCCGGAACAAATTTAAAATTTTTCAAAACATCAACAAATTTTGATGTCCAATATTCTCTATCTACCTCAACAGATGCGATATCATACGCTACTCTATATTGAGTCTCTTCAATATTCTCGTCACCATATCTATATGTAGATTGATATATCTCTTCACTTAAATCATTTGTAAATTGACTCATACCTTATTATTCTTTTTTAATTCGTATCAAATTTATTATTGTTTATATGAATATTTAAAGGAAATGTTCTAAAAATATTTGATGAATTAACTCTTTCTGAAATTTATAGATTTTAAACCCTTTAAATAACCCTTTTCTTTTAATTCATCTATAATACCAACCGCGTGTTTTATTTCTAATAATTTGTACATATTGAATATATTATCAGTAAAATAATATGCCAATTCAACAAATATTTCAGATTTAGTATATTTTTTCCCAATATCATCTAATAACATCTTGTAATACAAATTAAAAGTTATTTTATTTGGTTTTCTTCGATTTGCATTAAAATCTATATCTGTATTATCTCTTAACAAAATATAAATATCACGTGATAAATTTCTACGATTTGTCATTTCTTCACTATTTCTACTATCATCATCAAAAATTGTCCCCTTTTCTAAAGGAGTATCTTTTGAAAAATTAAAATAATCATCTCCCATTTGACTATACAACTCAAAACCATGTTCTTCAGGTTCCTGAATTTTTCCGAGAGAAATAGTATCTCTTTTTAAACTATGTTTACCTTCAAGTTTGTGATTATTAGTGCCAAATTTAAAATAAATATCTAATTCACTTTCTGATTCTTCATCATCAATATTACTTACATTATCATCTTCCAATTCACCAATATCATCATCATTTTCATTTACATCATCATCTCCTTGAACTTCATCAAGACTACTTTCAACATCTTCTGATATATTTTTTTCTTCTATTTCTTCATCTTCATTGGTTTTTATCATTAAAAATGTGATTATTTTTTAAACTTTAAAGTTTTTTTGAAATATATAAGATATATTTCACTTTTCCCCTTTTGTTTTAAAAACTTTAAAAAAATTTTTTAGGTAAATTGATAATATTCAAAATCATCCTCTTTAGTAATAATTAATTGTTTACCTTTTGGTATACTTCCATAGAATTCATGATTCACTATATAACCACTTATATCAAGTTTATTATCTCTAATATAATTTTCAATAATATTTCCAAATCTTTGATAATTTGATCTATTTATTTTTGGTTTCATATAACCTGACATTCTTTTTGATAATTCATCAATCTCATTTTTCATATATTGAATTAAATCATCCAAATTTTCAGATTTAGTAAAATCATAAATTTCACAATTTATTTTTGGTCTAGCATAAATAATTCTAACATCATGTCCGAATTTTTCATCTTTATAATATTTCAACATTTGTGGATATCTGGTAAGAGAAAAATAAATTCCATAACCAGATTCACCTATTGATTTTACTAATGTATGTGGGTTTTTTTCTACTCTTACAAACGGATAATTTATATTTTCAGATAAAAATTCTTGATATGATTTCATGGAAACATATATATAAAAAAAGGGACTGAAAAAATTCAGTCCCTTAAATAGAAGTAACAAAAATTACTTATTCATCTTCCTTTTCACCGAAATTGAAAAATTCGTCCAAATCGGCATCCGAACTAGATGGTTGACTAGTTGGTTGTGTAGATGGTGTTGTAGTATTACTGACTTGTCTAGTCGCTGTTTCAGCAAACATAACATCAGTACCATTTAGAATGTTGACAATTCTACCCACTCTGTCTCTTTCTTCATCAGTCCATTCTGTATTTGGGATGTGATCTTCAAGATTTACTTTTTCATCACGAGCCAAAAGAACTTCCTTAATTTTCATTTGCCATTTCTTATCACTAATTTCCCCATTATCATCTAATTGAACAGGTACAAATTTCTCTGCCTTTTCATTGTAGATTTTTAATGGTGAAACTTCCAAGAAAGTACTGTTATCGTAATCTGGGAAAGTACCAACTGAAGTTTTTCTTTCCTTTATGATTAACATAAAGTCTTTACCATGAGCGAAATCAAAAATATTGCATTTGTTTCCGGTAACTTCACCTGTCATTTCAAGATTAATTTTCTCTTTAATTTTGTAACCATAAGGGAAAACCATAATCTTACCAACCAACTCAGGATGTTGAACATCTTCGAGTATCATTACATAACTGTAATATTTTGTATTTCTATTTAAATACTCTGATTTTTCAACATCTGCGTGATTTTTGGATTTCTTTAATTTCCAAAACATTGTACAAAGATCACATTTATCTTTGAAATTTCTTTCACAATCATAATAACCAGTTAAATCAGGTTGATTGTCAAAAGGTCCATTATTAGAAATGTAATGTACGTGTTTTTCGATAGAAGCTGGTCCTAATTTACCACTTCTTGTTAAATTACGAAGAAAACGTATTTTTGCTTTGTAACCCAGTTTTGGGTCAGCGGCTTCTTCTAAAGTTGGACGATAAAAGCCGTCTTGATTTTTGGTTTTCTTATTAAGAAAACTCATTTCTTCTTTTTGTTGTTCTGAGTCTGTCTCGAACAAAAATTTGTCATCAAATTCCTTGTATTCCATACATGCTTTGATTGTTTTTTAGAAAACCTTAAATTACTTTAAATCTTTCATAAGCCTATAAAATTTAAAATGCCTATCAAACCTTTTATAATCCTAAAAACAAAAAGTTTAAAAAATTATAAAGGCTCAATTATATATTAAATTCTTATGGTCATAATTGCTGTTTTTGTCATTTATTTTCAATCATTTTCAAAAATAATTCAACCCTTTTTTGTTGATTAAAAGCAATGTCATAATCAGATATATTCTTTACATTAGCAAATAATATTTCTGTTAATTCATCACACTTCTTGTCATTCACATTAATAAAGTCATTAAAATAAATTCCGTAACTTAAAGCTATATTTTGTCTTTCAGTATTAGGTTTTGTATTAATATAAAAAGGTCTTTTATTATTATCGAATATTATTTTATTTTCATTATCTGGAATATAAATATCTGTTTCTTCATAAACCTCCCTGACGGAACAATCCCAACCATCTTCATCCCAATCTAAATAACCACATGGACAACACCATCTATTCGGTTCTTCCATTTTTTCAGATCTTTTTTCAAGTAAAATATATTTTTCGCCAGTTTTATCATCCCTAAAAATTAAAACTACAAGAATAGCAACAGATCTTGAAATCCAATATTCCTTATTATTTTCTTTTGATATAATTAAAGTATTTCCTCTATTCTTAAATTTCTTCATATCCATTATTATTCAATATTCTAGATACCACTTCAGATTCAGAATGTTTACCCCTTCTTTTTAATTCTTCAATGCTCATTTCTACAATAGAATCTAAAACCATTTTCTTTATTTCATTAGCAGAAGAATCAGATTTCATCTGTTTTTTCTCTAAATTATTTATAAGTTTTTTACAAAATTCATCATATGACCAATCAATTCCCTCCCCACCAAAATCCTTAACTAATTTTGACACATCATTTTTCATTTCCCTAAACTCATTTCTGCTTTCAACTAAATCATCAGTCAGCATTTTCATCAACTTTTCCTTCTTCATTATAACCACTCTTAATTTTTAACTTTAAAAGAATCTCACTCAAAATAATATTTGTATAAAAAGATACCATACTCATATCCATAAAATCAACATCAGGATGTCTTTCGAAAAATGATATGAAAATTTCTAAATAATCTTTACAAAAATCATCATAGGTATACTGATAATCCAATTTTAATATATTCTTGATAGTTTTATTAACCTCAGTTATCACTTCTTGAAAAGTTTCCCTTTTTTCAACAAATAAATTTGTTAGAAATACGGTAATTTCTTCACTCCTATCTACCATAAATAATAAATATTTTTGTAATATATGATTTACTTTTAAAAAAGTTTAATTTAACAAACCCATTTTAATATATACAATAAAAAGAACCATAATTTAATGGCAACTGCTCCACAAGCAATTCAACAAGGTATCACACAAACTAGACTTGTGAATAATAAAATATTATCGACAGTAAAATACGGTAAAATATTAAACCTAAATAATAATACAGATTATTCAATATCACCAAATTCTGTAAAATTATTACCAACAATATCTAATGATGGGAATTATGTTAAATTATATACCGAAACAAACATGTCGATCAATGTTGGTGATTTCGTTTACATAATGTATGATGAAAATCAAATAGCTGATGGTATACATACAGGTGAAACAATATTGGATAGTTATTATGAATTTAGTGGTTGCACAGATTGGATATACTTATATCAAGAACAAGGATATGAAGTTTTATCTATTAATGAAACAAATAATGAAATAACAATAAAAAGATTACATGATTCAACACTTAATAATGCTAAACTATATAATCATTACCTATGTAAAATATATGTAAATACTATGGAATTTTTCGGGGGATGGATCGATGGGGTTTGTTTTAGAACCGTTGACCTAAATAGTGTTTCTGACACATATATCGATATAGATATTAAACAATGTATAGTATTAAGTGGTGGAACAGTGACCGGTATGACAGCTTTTTATATTGATATGAGAGATAAATATGATAGTCAATATGTTTCTGTAAATTCACAACTAACATCTCTGACACAAAAATCCACATCAAATATCAACCCATATAAATATAAAGATTTCTATGACAATACTGTTAAAAATCCAGTAACAAGTTTCTTTACTTACAATAATAAAGAATATGGATATACTTATGTCAATTATACCAATTTCTATAATTCAAAAATAAACAATGGTTATTATAAATATTGTACATTTTCAGGTGGAACCATATACAATGGTAATTTTGTAGAATGTGAATTCATTGATGTATCTGTTCAATCGGGTAGTTTTGTAAATTGTACAATAAATGATGCATCTACATGGTATTATGGTATATGGTATGGTAGTGGTGTTACAGCATTCGGACCAAATACTTGGTATAATGGAATATGGAACGAAGGAATATTTAGTGGAAAAACATGGGTAACTGGAATCTTTAATGGTGGAATTTTTGAGGATTCAACTTGGATAAACGGAATTTTCAATGGTGGAAGTCAAAGTAAATTTGATGACGGGTACGCTAACTTTAGACGAAGTTATTGGAGTGGTGGAACTTTCAATAGTGGTGGAATGGGTGAATCATATTGGTTAAATGGGAAATTTAATGGTGGTCTATTAGAAAATTCTACTTGGGAAACCGGAATATTTAATAACGGAATATTTAAAAATAGTACTTGGGTATACGGTACATTTAATAATGGTGGATTCGAATTCAGTACTTGGACAGATGGTATATTTAACAACGGATATTTTAGTAATTCTCTTTGGACAACAGGAACTTTTAATAAAGGTACATTTAATACAGGTGTGTACACAGGTAGTACATTCTTAACATCGGGATTAACATATAAATGGATGGATGGGACATTTAATGGTGGAACATTCTTAAATTCTTATTGGGTAGATGGTATATTCAATAATGGTATAATAAAAAATAGTATGTGGAGTGGTGGAACTTTCAATTTTGGTTACTTTAATAATTCTATGTGGGTACATGGAAATTGGAATAATGGTGTTGTGAATAACTCTGTGTTCCATAAAGTTAATTGGGTAAAAGGAACATTTAATAGTGGTTACATGGGTAGAGAATTTAATGTTTCCGATGATACCTTAGTAGATGTGCCAGAAGTTTACTGGTCAGGTGGTACTTTTAATAGTGGGGTGTTTGGTAATGAAAATTGTATAACACCACCCAATTATGATAATGAAGAACTCAGATGTACATCTTTCCCATCAAAAATATTCTGGTATGGTGGTGATTTCTATGGTGGTAAATTTTATACTAATTATTCATCAGCTTGTATAAACAACCCAATTTCATTACATACTTTCAAAACTGATAAAAATTCAGGAGGTTTCATAGATGGATTATTCCACGAAGGTTATTTCAATAGTGTTTACTTGGGTGGTCATTGGGTAAATGGTTGGTTTCATAATAGAGTTTATAATTGGAGTGATCAAATAATACCATTTTCCGTGAAATATAATTATTATATCAAATCAATAGGGAATCAATATAATAACGATTAATTTTTTTTATAACTAAATGTTTTGTAATTTTGTAATTCAAACCATTAAAATTAACAATTATGAAAAACATTATGGTATTTTTGATCGGTTTCCTGATCACACTATCGTCTTATGGACAAGATACTATTATGACTGAAGATTTTGAAAATGTATTCCCATCATCTAGTTGGAGTACTCACATGAATTTTTTCACTGGATTACCCCCCGGTTACCAACGTCTCGCATATTGGGGGACAACAAATAAAGTTGGATATAATAGTTCACATTCAGGATGGTGTTTAGGAGATGGCCAGCAACCAGTTGTTTATCCAAGTCAAGTCGGATATGTAGATTCTTGGATGATATATGGACCATTTAATTTGACAGGTGTTGGTATTTCTATTTCAGAACTAAAATTTCAATATGATTATCATTATTATCCTGAAACCGTTAAAGGATATTTTGTTGTCCGAATATCAACCGATACATCAACATGGAACAACCCATATCCAATAAATGATACAATTAATTTATCATTTACACGAACCGATTGGAATGATGAACCAGTCTGGATTGAAAAAACTATTGATCTTTCAAATTTCATTGGTGAAACAGAAATTTTTATCGCTTTTCAATTTTACGAAGAAGATGGTTTATATGATATGGGTGGACTTGTAGATAATGTATCCCTCACAAAATACATTAATGTGGGTTTTACCGAAAATACTAAGAAAGATAGTATTTCTGTATATCCGAATCCATCTAACGGGAATTTCACTATTAAAAATCTAACACTAAATGAACCCGTCACTATTTACAACATTCAAGGAAAATTAGTTTACAATTCAGTTGTATCAAATACGGAAATTAATTTTAATTTGAATGTATCACCGGGAGTTTATTTGGTGAGAATTAATAACGACACAAAAAAACTGATTATTCAGTAAATTGGTTTTTATCAATAAATTATCCAATTAAAAAATAAAAACATGAATAAAACAAATCAAAAAGTAATAAATCTTTTAAAAGAACTGAAAGATGGATGTGATACACCTGTATATCTTTTGATAAGAAAATATGGTTTAAATCCATATACTTTAAATGCTCTTATTAATATTGATTTATTGGAAAAATCAATTAATGGGCATGGATATGATTTCATTATTGACAACTTTATTTTAGTTGATTCATATTCTTCTACAGCTGATATTGAAAAAGAGTCAGAACATCTAACTTCTGAAGAAATTGAAGCAAATGGAATAATTGTAGTAACTTTTGATGATTTAGCTAAAAATGTTATAGAAGAAACATATGATATAATTAAAACCAAAAGATTAGAAAGACTGGGAAGGGAAAAGTTGAATAAATTGGAAGAAAAACTTGATAAAGTTATCACCCAGAATCGTTATAAAAACCCCCGTTATAATGCACATCAAAATAGTGCAAAAAATAAAAAGAACAGACCCAATAAAAAAGATGTAAACGATTATCCCACACCAAAAGAATTTGTTGATATTATCCTTAATGGTGTTGTTGAAAGGAAAATATTTGGGGATGTAAAGATGGAAGATGGAATTGATTTGTGTTGTTCAGAAGAAAACAAGAAGTTCGAAAAGGGGTTAACATTAAATGGACCAACTGGTTTCAATGAACGGGATGTATTTTTTAATAATGAATTAAAATCTGTCTGTGATAGTTTAGAACACAATTGGAGTAAATTAGCAACTTTTGGATGGATAGCATCACCATACAAAAAGAAAGAAGATGATACAAAAAAGTATGAACATGGGATTCAGGGTTCTTTCGCTAAAAAAGCATTTGAAGAATCAAACAAGGGCATGAAGATTATTGCCCTTTTCCAAGATTCTAGTGTAAATAGTAATTGGTTTCAAGAGTACATCTACACTAATAAGAATTGTCAGGTTATCTTTATGGAAGGTAGACTTACATACCCCGAAATGTATTACACTTCACCAGATTATGGTAATGCACTAGTATTCTTTGGTATTGATTCCAATTCAATCCAAGGAAATGATTTCGAATATTTCAGATTAGCTATAAAAGAATATGATAAAATAACATCGAATAAAAAGAAAATTCTTAGAAAACAAAAAAGAGAATTGAAACTTATTGAAAATTAAAAACTGATTATTCAGTAAGTTGGTTTTTGGTTTGACAGAAAAGACCGGAGGAAACTCCGGTTTTTTCATGCCCTTTTTTAAACATATTTCAATTTCAATACTATAAGTAAAAAATAATATATAAAATTATGATAGCATTTTGGAATTTTATAAAGAAATATTACCCTTTAATTTTCTTTGGTATAATAGTAGTAATGTCAGTATTTCTATTTCAAACTTGTTCCACATTAAACAAGGAACGTGAAGATAGAGCATTTCAAGAAAAGATTTGGAATCAAAATATGAGTGCTTTAAAAGATAGTATTACGGTCGAATTTAATAAAAAATTGGGTGCGTATGAAATATCAAAAGATAATTATGTTCTTGAAAAATTAAAAGATTTAGAAAAATACAACAAAGATTTATATAATCAATTAAATAAAGTTAAAGGTGATTTAATCGCTGCGATAGACGCCAGAGTTACAGGTGATTTGGGTGGTTTAACCGCTGGAAATGAACTTGTTGTGATAGATAAAAAAACTAATAATTACGGTTTAAAATTCAAAAGTCATTATTCAGATGATAGTTTTGAACAAATATTAGAGGGAATAAGTAAATTTTATGCTTATCCAGATGAATCAAATAAAAATTGGTTATTAAAACCAGACACTACTTTATTTTCAACAAATATAACAAAATTGAAAATAACATATGGTTTTAGAGATTTAAAGGATAAATATGAGGTTTTCGCTGTATCATCTTCACCTAAAATAGAAATAGATGAATTAAATGGTGTCTTTGTATTGGAAAAACAACCATTACCACCAGCACCTAGACCAAAAAAATGGGCAATTGGTCCATATATAGGGTTTGGATTGAACACCGATTTTAATTTAGATAATCCGAGATTTGGTTGGAGTGTTGGTTTCTCACTCCATTATGATATTTTCCAATGGAGATTCGGTAAAAAATGATTTTTTGGTCCATATTTTTAATATATATAGGAGTTTAGAACTCATAATAAAAAATGAGTTTTTTACTTTAATATATAATATAAAAATAATTAAAAATCATGGCAAAGAATCTAACAAATTTTGACGATTTTCAGAATAAAAGAAAATCAGTAAACGAATCAAAAGTTGAAAAAGTCGAAAAAATAGAAAATGATAAAGTTAATGAAGGTACTTTAGTGGGTGATATGATGCGTGTTCCGTTAATGGTTGATGTTCCTATGTCATTATTAAAAGCTTATGCAACGAAAGTTAAGAATGAAACTGGCATAGACATTAAGAATGGTTCTATATGGTCTGATTCACTATTATCTGATGAAATAGCAAGATACATTCAAGCAACTTATATGACAATTGAGAATTTACCAACTTCTATAGTTACAGGTGGTGAGAAAGCACAAGGTCAGGTTCAAGTACAACCTCAACCTCAATTACAACCTCAACCACAAGCACAAACACCTCAAGAAGTTCCTACACAAGGTCAAGCACCTGTTCAAGTTGCACCAGCACCTCAAACACAGGTTCCTCAAGGTGGAGGTCAACCAACACCACAACAAACAGCTCAGCAAATACCAGCAATGGAACAATAAACTAATTAAAAAGGATATGTCAGAATTGAATATTGGAGATTTATATAAACTATTTGAAGATAATAACTTATCTCCAAAAGGTCCTGTTGCACAACAACCACCTCAAAATTTTAACAGTATGATAAAAGTTGGAGATATTGTTGTTACTGAATTCAAAGGTCGTGAGTTTAGAGGTGAAATATCCAGAATTTATGAAAAATCTGGTAATGACACTTATGATATTAAAGTTGGTGAAACTATTATATCTGTTAAGTTTGACAATATTCTTGAACATTATCCAAAAAATATAAAATTTGAAAACCCTGTTAAGAAAGAAATTCCTAAACAGGAAAAAAAAACTGAAATAAAAAAAACAGTAAAACCACCAGTAACAGAAACTAAAAAAGTCGTTCCAACTAAAATTGAAAAAACTGAAATGACTGAAATAGTTAAAGAAGAAGTTCAAGTAGAAACTAAAATAGAAGAAGCTAAAGTAGAACCGGCAAAACCATCAAACAAAGTTGATAAGGAAGAACAACCAAAAAAAGTTTTACAAGATCCTAAAAAATTAGAAAAAGAGGAAATTGAAACAAACCCAGATAATGCTCCCCCAACAAATGAAAAGTTAGATTCTAAAAAGGAAGTGAAAATTATTGGGAAAGTTGTTCATTTTAGTGGTTTAAAAATGCAAGAAGTTTTAGAATTCTTAACATCAAAAAATATAGATAATGATAGATGTTGGTATATGGTTTCTGAAAAAGGAAATGGTGAATTACACGTTATCAGACATAATGATAAAGGATTTAAAATTCAACCATTTGTTTTAAGTTTCATGGAAATTCAAGTTAAAGATAAAAAACTGAATGAGAATTCAACACAAATAAAAATAGAAGGAAATAATAACTTTTCTATCATAAAAAATATTCCTAACGCACTATATGATTTGATCAGAAATGGTTTAATTGTTCTTTTATCAAAATAATTTATTAAAAATGAAACACTTAAAAGATTTGAAAATAAATGAAGATTTCGATTTCGAAGATTATGATGATACTGATTTAGCTGGTATGGGGTTCGAAATTGCTATTGATAATTTAATTGAAGATGCAAAAAATGCACTTAATAAAACTATACCGGATAATAAATTATTAAGAATGGAAGCTAGAATAGCTATTAAAAATCTTTGGAAAGAAAAAATATCTATGTGGAAAGACTAAATCCACCACTTGTGAATTAACCCCCTTTAAGGGGGTTTTTTCTTGCCCAAAAATTATATATACTCATATGATAACCGAATTTAAAATATTTGAAGGAAAAACAGATTTGGATATGATCAATGACATGTTCAGTCGTTGTGATAATAAACAATATATGAAATATATATCCGAAGAAGATCCAGATTTATTTGTTGTCAATGATAAATTTGATGAATTTGAAGCTAAGAAATATTTCTTAAAAGATGTATATAATATTGAAGTTGTTGATGTAGAAGAACAAAAATTGGTGTCATTTTATGAATTTACTAATGAAATTAATAAAATAATTGGTCATAATCCAGTTTTATTATATCATTACACTTCAAGTAATTTATTAAATAGTATATTAAAAAATGGTTTAATAACAGGATATAAAAAAACAAACCCTTTTTCCAATACTTATTCGGGTGTTTATTTAACAACAGAAAATAGTGGAAGAGTAGTTGAAGGTTATGTTAGAATGGCTGTAAGAAAACATGGTGGGATGGGAATTCAATTGTATGTCAAGAAATATTTAAATGATGTACACCCCGACCCAGATGATGCAGATTTAAGATCTGGAAAATTTCAATTCATAACTGAAAAAGTTTTTTCAAAGGAAATTCTATTTCACGAAGAATATTTAGCTTAAAATGATTACCGAATTTAAAATATTTGAATTATTTGATACTGATAAAGTTTATGATTATAAACAGACTGGAAAAGATACATATACTTTCGAATCGAGTGATGGGACTAAATATTATGTAAAAATATTTTTTAATAGAGAAGATAAAACTATGGCGATTACATTTACTGATAAGAAACATTATCTTTTAAATAAATTATTTCATGGGATATTAAAAGACCAATTCACAGGTAAAAATGAACCTTTAAATATTTTAAATACAGTCACAAGAATAGCTAAAGATTTTTATGATAAACATAGTAATGATATAAAATATTTTGGTGTCGCAGCTTTTACCAAAAAAAGAATAAATGTATATCTTTACATAATAAAAAAATATTTCAAAGATTGGGATATTGGTGAAATAAGAGATGATGGTGGAGATTTATATTCTGTCACAATAACAAAACGTGATAATAACGATAATAACAATCCAGATAATTTTTCTATTCATTAATAAACTTTCATCTTAATAAGATATAAAATAATATATGATATACATAATTGGTAACACATTGTTCGGATATCCTAAGATGATGGATACACAAATAGATTATTTTCAAAATTCTTTTATTCCTTATTTAAGAAAAACTATCAGAGAAGGTGATATACTTATTCACACTGGTAATATTTTTTACAGTAAACAAACTGCCCATTTTAAAGTTTTGAAAGATGTATTTGATATTTTTGATAAATTATCCAAATTGATGAAAATATTTATTTTAAAAGGTCCAAATGATGAATTCTCGATTGATTTGTTTGATAATAAAGAAATCAAAATAATTAAGGATATTAAAAAGATAAAGAACATTATGTTTATCCCACATGGTGAATTTTTAATGACCGATAATGATGTGGATTATCTATTCTATTCAACACCTTTGAAAGAAGTAATAGAAATTAAAAAATCTTTCAATGGATTTTATGAAAACGAAAAAGGAAATGATATTAACATAAATATCACTTCACCATATCAATTGAATAAAGATTTCTCAATGACTTCACACGGATTTTTTGCTTTTAGTTTGAAACAAAATGAAGTTAGATTTATCGAAAATAGTTATAGTCCTAAATTCAAAGAAATTTACATAGATGATTTATCACAAATATACAACATAGACACCAATAGTAATAACTTTGTGGATTTAGTTATCAATTCTAAAATTACAGAAAGAACAGAAGATAAAAACAAAGTAGATATTTTTCTATCCAAAAATAACTTCAATAATGTATATTTCACCGAAGATGTAAAAAAGGATAGTGATATTATTATCAGAGATGAAAATGATATTCGAAGTATTTTAGTTGAAAACGCTGAAAATGAAATTGTTGAAGAGTTGAAAGATGTATTTGACATTTACGATAAACAACGTTAAAATGGATTTAATTCAAACTTTTAACTTTATATATACTATCAAGATAAGATGAGAACATTTTCTTATCGGAATAAAAAATAATAAATTAAATTAATATGAACAACGGTAAAGTGAAATTCTTTAACAATACCAAAGGTTTTGGTTTTATTAAAGACAACGAGTCGGACAATGAATATTTCGTCCACGTAACAGGGTTAATAGATGATATTAGCGAAAATGATGAAGTAACATTCGAGGTAAAGGACGGCAAAAAAGGTCCGAACGCAGTAGATGTAAGATTAGTAAATTAAAAAATAATCAACAACATTTAAGAAAAGGGTAACATTTGTTATCCTTTTTTATTTGCCTAAAAATTGACAAGTAAAAATTAATATATACTATAATATATTGAAAAATAAATGAATACGTTTTTATGGCAAAATTAACATCGTCACCTACGAGAAAACCTGCAGAAAGTAATGTTTTAAGCACTGAAAGAATTAAAGAAATTCAGGAAAAAGAAAGATTAGCTTTACCCATCAAACTAAATGAAAGACTGTGGTTTAAGAATAATCCGGGTATTAAAAGAGCTGGATTAAGATTTGCGATGACACCCGAAGAAGTACAAGAATATATTAAATGTAAATTATCTGTATATTATTTCGCGGAACATTATTGTAAGATTAAATTAGAAGATGGTAGTATTGGACAAATGAAATTAAGAGACTACCAAAAAGACATCATAAAATTATATACAGAAAATAGATATTCCATTTTAATGGCGTCTAGACAAAGTGGTAAAACAGTTTCCGCTGCTATTGTTATGTTATGGACTGTTTTATTTAATAAGGATAAAGGGGTGATGATTGTAGCTAACAAATCATCAACTGTTAAAGAAATTGTAAGAAAAATTAAAGACATATATAAATTATTACCATTTTTCTTAAAAACAGGGGTTTTAAACTGGAATGAAAAAGCTATTGCATTTGAAAATGGTAGTCGTATTCAATCAGAAAACAGAACAAAAGAACCTGCTATCGGTTTTACGATTGACTTTTTATATTTGGATGAGTTTGCAAAAATACCAGATAATATAATCAGAGCATATTATTCATCTGTAGTTCCAACCGTATCATCCATTTCAAATTCAAAAATTGTAATCACATCAACACCCGATGGTCACAATCTATTCTATGAACTATTGAGGGATTCCGAATTACCTGAAGGGGATATGCATAAAAACCCATATAAATCATTAAAAGTTTATTGGCATCAAATAAAAGGTAGAAGAGATACTAAAATTAAATTTGTTGATGACAAATTAAAGAAATATGGATTTACTGAAGATTCTATACTCAACCATATGAGAAATGAATTGGGATATAAATTATATGATAAAATTGTTGATGGAAAACCTGTTCATTACATTAGATTTTATGAAGATGATGAAAAAACACCAGCTTTAAACACACATATCGATAATATTCGTGCTTTAAGAATTGAAACAACAATTATAGATGATGATAATAAAGAAATAGATATCGAAATTCCATTACCCGAAATATCATTCATTACTAATTGGGAAGAGGAAGAAACTAACCTTATTGGTGGAACTAGTAAATTTGACCAAGAATATGGTCTCAGATTTATTACTGATGAAAATTTATTATTCGATAGTGTTATATTTGAAAGTTTACTTAATAATGAAGTAGATTTTAAACATTTAGAAATACCACAATTTCAAAATAAATTGAAATTTTCTTATGATGAATTAAAATGGATAGATGATAGACCAGATATATTCGATATTCGATTAGCAAAAGATTACAATATATTTATTGGTATAGACATGGGTGAAGGTTTAGGTCAGAATTACACAGCGATAAGTATTTTTAGAATGATGATGAAAGATAAGAATGTAATTAATAAAAAGTGTCTTATGTATGAAAGTAAATATGATCTTTTTAAATTAGAACAAATTGGTATATGGCAGAATAATACTTATAATGTAAACGAAATTGCACACATAGTATATTTAATAGCTTTTGAATTATTTGATTCCGAAAAAGTAAAAATTGTTGTTGAAAAGAATAAGAATTTAGGTGATAGACTTTTAGATAATATGAAACATGTTTTCAATGATATAAATGATTATGGTGATTCTGTATTTGTTCGTTACAAACAAAATGAAACAGATTCCCATCTAACTGTTGGTTTCCTTGTGAAAAGTGGTGAGAAGGGTAAAAAATTAATGTTAAAGGACTTTCAAGATGCTATTAAAAAGGATGCTATGTCATTACACCACAATGGAACTATAAATGAATTGAGTTCTTTTTCCAAGAAAGAATTGGCGAATGGTGAAGTCACTTTTAAATCCCAAAGTGGAACCGATGATTGTGTAATGGCTATTATAAACTTAGCAACTATTTACAGACACACAGATTGGAAAAACATAATAGATGGTTATCTTGATTATAGAGCAACAGACGTTGAAAAAGAATTAGTTAAAAATTTCTTAGAAATTTCACCTTATGAAAATAATATTAATTATAAATCTTTCAGTATGGCTAGAAAACAATTTTTAAACAAAAGTGATGTAATGGATAAAATAAAACCAGACAGCCCTTGGACAGTGAATAATGATAGTAATGACGATATGTTCAAAAGAAATCCTTGGAAACAACCAGACCCTTGGAGAAAGGAAGAAAATCAAAATCCTTTATTCTGGCCAAACTCACAAAAAATCAAATTTTGGCCAAAAGATCGATAAAAAATTAAACTTTTTGAGTTATTTTGACTATAAAAGTATCATTTTGGAAAAAACAGGGTTTTTTTACAGAATATATAAAAATAAATGTAGTAGCAAGATATAGGGTTACTTCGGTTCTAATTGGTTCAACTCCAATAGAAAGCACCAAAAATTGCTTTTTTAATACCCTCATCAAGAATCTCTACAATTTTTTTTAAACTTTTATATTTTTTTGAAATATAAAATAAAACGTTCTTAATTTTAATGATAAAAAAAGGTAGCGAGAAAAGAGTTACTTCGAGGGGCACCGCCCCTACCAAACAAAGACCACTCTTTTTGATTTACTCCTTTAATGATAATTACTGATGATAGTAAGAGTTAGTGTTACTTCGCAACTATGAAAGGAATCCTTCGGGATTACAAAAAGTTATCACCAAAAACGGTGATGACAATGTTCCGGTTCATATAATCGGAGGTGTTTCGGTTCTACCACATAATCGAGGTGTTGACAAACCACAAGTCAAGGTTCTGACAACCTAAAGGTCAGGGTTGATTTGACTACATAAAATTGTAGTCATTTAGTGAAAACCTAAATTTCACATCTCACTTCTCATTTTCTTCATCTAATAACACAAAAAGGGGCTACCGATTTATTTCGATAGTCCTTTTTTTTTTTCATTTAATAAACAAAAACAAACAAAAGAAAGGATTAATTATGGCAAAATTTAATGCAAAGAAAACAGTAGAAACACAAAAAACAACCAACCTAGCGGGTGGTGAAGCGTACAAAGAATCAAATAAATTAGAACTTGTTTCTATATTATTGACATCGTTCGCTCAGAATAGTTTTTATGAAAAAGAATCTCAAACTAGTGATAGATTGATTGATCTTATTAATAAGACAAACCCAGAATTCGTAGCTAAATCTGCTATTTTTGCACGTAATGAATTTGGTATGAGATCCATTTCACATATTACAGCAGCTGAATTAGCAAAAAACCTATCAAATGTTACTTGGGCTAAAAAATTCTACAAGAAAATTGTACGTAGACCTGATGACATGATGGAAATTTTATCTTACTACACAGGTAAAGGTAATACAATTACCAATTCCATGAAGAAAGGTTTTGCTGAAGCTATTACAACATTCGATGCTTACCAATTAGGTAAATATCGTGGTGAAGGTAAACAATTCAAATTAATTGATATTGTAAACCTTGTTCATCCAATACCAACAGAAGGTGATAAATTTATGGTTGATGTAGATCGTAATGAATACATCAATATCATGAAGAAGAAACTCGAAGTTGCTAAGAAAAGAAAAAATAACAACAAAAATATTTCTTCTATTAAGGAGAAATTAGATTGGGCTGAAAAACAAGAAGGTGAAACTATTAAGATTCACTCTTTAGAAGCATTAGTGATCGATTTACTTCGTAGCAAAGGAACTTGGGAATCTGAGTTGACAAAAGCAGGTCAAACTGCTACCAACAAAGAAGAAAAAGAAGCCTTTAAGAGAGACGCTTGGAAACAACTTCTAAACGATCGTAAGATTGGTTACTTCGCTTTACTTCGTAACTTGAGAAATATCATCGAACAAGCACCTGAAATGGTCGATAAAGCATGTGAACTTTTAACTGATGAAAAATTAATTAAAAAATCATTGGTTCTACCATTCCGTTTCACAACTGCTTTCGATGAAATTGAAAATCTTCACACAGGAGATTCACAAAATGTTCGTAAAGTTATGAAAGCTATTAATCAAGCTATTGAAATAGCATTAGTTAACGTTCCAAAATTTGATGGTAAAACACTTGTTGTTATCGATGTTTCGGGTTCAATGGGTGGACGTGTTTCTAAAATAGCATCACTTTTTGGAGCTGTTTTAGCTAAATCAAACGATTGTGATACATTAATTTTCGATACACATTCTCGTTACATTAATGTGAACACAAGTGATAGTGTAACTACTATTTCAAGAAGTTTGTCATTTCATGGTGGTGGTACAGATTTCAAATGTATCTTCCCAAGATTGAATAAAGCATATGATCGTATAGTTATATTATCAGATATGCAAGGTTGGGTTGGTTATTACACACCTACACAAGTTTTCAAAGAATACTGTAGAAATTACAATTGTCAACCACACGTTTATTCTTTTGACTTAGCTGGTTACGGAACCTTACAATTTCCAGAAAATAAAGTTTACGCTTTAGCTGGTTTTTCAGATAAGATTTTCGATATCATGAAGTTGTTAGAACAAGATCGTCAAGCTTTAATCCACAAAATTGAAGCTGTCGAAATCTAAAAAAGTGAACAAAAAAAAGGGGTGAATTTTTTCACCCCTTTTTTATTTTATTCATGACTATGTAAACCTCGACCACCAGCTGGATCAAAATCACCATCTTCAAAAAAATCAGTTTCTTCTTCGGTTTCAGAAGTTTTTATTTCTTCACCATTATCATCAATTTTCCACGAGTTTCCATGATCAGAAACGAACCAAATATTTGGGTAATAACCATTTTCTTCTCTCCAATCCTTAATAACATCCATAGCTGTTTCATATTCTACAAAATCTCCCAAAAACTCACCAGCACAAGATACAGAATATTTGTTACCATCACTACTTAAAATACAATCCTCACGATCCATTCTTACACTTTCATTTATATTTTCATTTACAAACTCTTCAAATTTTTTCAATTTTTTCATAATGATGAATTATTTTTTTGTATATATTAATTATTTATATAACATTTCTTTTGGTGTATATCTACCATTCGCAAAATGTAAATCACATAATGTCGTGAAATATCCATTATAATATAAAGCCCCAATATAAACAGTACACAAATCTACAACGGGTTTTCCATTAGTTGACATATTAGCATATCTTTTAGAAATATCAAAATCAGAAGCCAACCATGTCCCACTTTTTAACATACCACTTTTTAAAATCTTTTTAAAATTCGGTAAGGATGTTCCATGATAAAGAGATATATAATCACCATTAATATCAATCCCTTTTTTCTTTGCGATTTCTCTTATGGTTTCCATATTTGATTCATAATTAGGAATCACATTTTCATTTATAAATTCTTTATAATTTTTCATTGTTATTATATATAAAAAACTTATTTTTATTTTCACAATATAATAAAGATGTATTATATAGTCCAAGAAAATACCTTTAGAGAACAACAATATGACTTTCTAATTGAATCATTAGATAGATTAGAATTACCATATGAAATAATCAAAGTATTACCATTCATAGATACTATTGAATTTAAAACTAATAGAAAAGATGTTTTTTGTTTTGGTGCTATGAAATTAGCCCGTTTATCACAAAACCAAAATTGGAAACCGGGTAGTATTATGACACCCAATCATGATTTCATGGTTTATAAAAATTTTTACAAAGAAAATTTATTAAACTATGATTCAAAAATTTTTAAAATTGGGGATGATTTTAAGTGGAATGGGGATTTTTTCGTAAGACCAACAAAAGATACTAAAGTGTTCACTGGAAAACCTTATTCGATGGAAGAATGGATAATTGAAAGAGATCGTCTTTTGTTCGAAATGACAAAAAATAAAGAACAAGGTTTTACATCTGTTTTAACAGAAGATACCGAAATTCAAGTTTCTTCTTTAAAAAATATTTCAAAAGAGTTTAGATTTTGGATAGTTGGTGGTGAAATTATCACCGCAAGTCTTTATAGAATGGGTTGGTTTATAAATTATAGTGATGTTATTGATGATGGTGCAACTGAATATTGTAAAGAAATGATAAAAATATTTCAATTAGCAGACGCGTTTGTTATGGACATTTGTTTAACCGATGATGGTTGGAAGATAATTGAATGTGGTTGTATCAATTGTGCAGGTTTTTATAAATCAAATATACCTAAACTTTTAATGTCTTTAGAAGATTATTTCAACTAATTATAAAATGCTCAAATGATTTTATTTTTCTATTTATATTTTCAAGTATAAATTTTTTGATTTCTTCATATTGTGGTTTATAATCAGTTGTGAATAACC
>Ga0114918_10001301_pt1 | contig 22277 bp, 23 predicted proteins | sample LantaG_FD_87015 | JGI IMG/M metagenome (GOLD analysis project Ga0114918, IMG submission 87015) | Deep subsurface microbial communities from Baltic Sea to uncover new lineages of life (NeLLi) - Landsort_02402 metaG | ecosystem: Environmental > Aquatic > Marine > Oceanic > Sediment | place... | reverse complement strand
TCCACGACCTTGCACACTATCATTGAAACCTAACAGTTGTCCATGAAGGGTCATACTATATTCTCGGACTCCAACAAAATTTGGAGTCCAAGAGTTGCCCACTTTGATAATAACTGGCAATAAATCACCCGCAGTATCTGGCAACATTTGAGAAGACATGGTTCTAACTGTGGTATTTAGTTGGCGACAAGCAGAAGTGGCAGAATCTCCTTCATACATTAACTCCAATAATTCTGGAACTTTTTGTGATGCCGATTTAATAATTTCCCAACGACCACTATTCATTTTTTGAATAGGAACTTCATTTTGACTTACATAATTTAACATGGTTCTGCGTGTAGTGCCTACTGCTTTAGCGGCTGCTGAGAAACTTTCACCTAATGAAATTACCCGTAAAATGGCTATGGCCGCACGAGTAGATGCACCTTCCGTTAAAACCATAGTATATCATTCTCCTATCATCTATTTGAAACTATGCAGCAGTTGGCGATTTTATCAACATAATAAAGGATTCATCGTTTTCATCGGTATTGACATTGATATATCCAGCACGAACCATGGTTTCTAAGTCCTCATCTTTGAGATATATTGATTTAGGCAACATTCCCTTGATTGTTTTTATGTCTAAGGAACCAGATTCTTCTATAACATTAGATATACTATCATATAACTTTAAGATACGAGGATTAACACCAGCAGCCATTTCGTCTAATGGGAAGTCTTCTTTGAGAGTTCTTAATGAGATAAGGAATATATCAGTTGCTTGAGCAATATGTCTTTCTAAAACAGTCGCAGAACCATCTAAGCGAGCATAGGCTTTGCAGAGATTGACAAACTCTTGGAATTTCCTCATGTCTTTACTACTACGAGCCAAGAAAACTTCTTTGAATTCTGGCAACGATTTAATGTATCCATGGAAACAGGATTGTATAAACTCTCTATTTTCCTCATAATCCGGATTTTGAGAGGATACATAGCGTAGATATTCACGAAAGAACCTGCGCCATTTCTTAGATTCCTGTCCTGCCCCCTCTCCCTTGAACTTTCCACTCATTGAATCCATGATTTTTTCTTCAATTAAACCTTCAGCACTTTCTCCAGTTAAACTCATTTGAGTAAATATCAGAGTTAGACGACTAAGAATCTGATAAGTATATTGTCCAAAGGATTCTAACATATCGGTTTTCTTATGGACACCACCTTCCGCCTCGGTTCCAGTATAATGGCGTGGAGGATTTCCCAAAAACATCATATTAACGCAGCCAGGACGAGTAATATCTAATTGACCCTTCTGCATATCAAACTTACCATTCGCCATTACATTCATAAGTTCTCCAAAAACGGAGTCATCCCATGTCTGAAATTCAGATACGGCTATTCGCTCACGATTGTATTTGGGTATTAGTCCCAGTTCAATAGCGTTAAGGTCATCACCACTCATGGCACCAAATAGTCCCGCAATAGTGGACATTTTACCAGACCCTGCTACACCTACTGGGACAAGTGGCGCAATTACATGGTCTATCAAATGGTCTTTTCCTTCTCCCATAGATGTAACGATACCTATGTGAAGCAAGTCTTGTTTGTCTTGTGGATTCAAACAATAAAGCATTACAGCCTCTTTCAAGGTATTAGGTGCATACAATTCAGCCCATAATGTTTCATCTAACTTCATCAAGTCTAATGGAGATATGTGATTTTGGTCACACAACTCTTTGAATTCGTCAAATTGACTTTTACTCATCTGTGAATCCGAGAGGTTGTCATATGAAGTCACATGACGGACTAAGAAAACTTTGTCTTTACCGATAACTTGGTGACACCCTTCTATACAGATGTATTTGCCGTCTTTGATAGACTCAGTAAGAGTCATCATAACTTGAGTCAGTTTATCATTGTCCATACCTTCGGGATATGTATCGGACCCATTATGCGCCACGCAGTCAATGGAATAATCACCATCAGAGATAGTGAACCATAATCCTGTTTGGTCTGCATTGGGTTTCCTACGGTCTAAAGGACCGTCTTCCATTCTGATACAGATGCCACTTCCGTAGCACCATTCGTTACCAATTTTGGAAGTATAAATACCTTCTACTGATAGGTTTAAGTCGGAATAGTCTTTATTGCACTCATCCACAAATTGTGATATTGGAACAGGAACAGTCAAAAAGCATACCTCCAACCTCCGTTAATGCGATTACCTATATTAGCGATACCATCCCTAACCCCTTCAGACCAAACCTTTTCAGGTTCGTATGTGTCTTCATTAGGGGTTTTGGGACAGACAGCCTTACGGCATAGTGCATCAAGCAAGCAGCAAGTGGCCCTTACGGACTCACTCAGCAACAGTTCGTGTATCAGCCTTGAGTTGGTCTTCGTGAACATCAGGTAGAGCGTCACGGTCAGCATCTGCACGGTAGATTGCGAAGAATTGCTTGTAGTCACGACCAGTCTTCTGTGAAGTTTCCAATCGGCGTAGGAAGTCAATTGTTACAGGAAGCGCACGGCCTTCTTCTGCATCAACATGGTTAGTCAAGAAGCGTTGGAAGTCGTTTTGCTCATAGGAAGAAAGCCATATGGTGATTCGGCGGCCTTCTGCTGGTTCATTTTCGTTACCAGGTGCAACCATACGAACTGCGGTGCTGACTGAACCAAGAGGTGATTCAATACCTTCGGTGTATCCCTCAAGAACATAGCCCTTGTGAACAAGGTCGTATTCAGGCTTGTAAGACTCGTAGTTCACGAGTTGGCGAGCCGGACGCTCTGGGGTCAATTCTTTTAGTTCATCTAAGAAACTTGCTACATTATCTACATCATTATTTTTTGCCATCTTAATTATCTCCATTTTTTCGGTGCCACTTTGGGCGGTAATATATGGTTGTTACGGGACCTATATAAGATAAACTATTTTGTCACACTTATATCAAAAATGACCTCTCTATATAGACACACATAGTATAATTTAGCATAGACAATCTTAAATAACAAGCAAACCAATGTAATGATATGCCTGTCGGAGATGGTGACATTGTTCTAGGAATTAACCTCCTTACTGGTCTTACACAAAATGTGGAAATACCTCCTACTGATAGAAATGTTAGACCTATTGTGATTCATCCAGAATATGGTTTAATGACATTAACAAACATTCAAGAATTATTCGGAGGAACGCTATATAATAATAACACCGAACTTTATGAAATAGGCCAAGGAGGGTTGCCGTTTGACGAGTTTATCACGGAAAATGTGCCATATATTGAAATGGATTTAACAGAAGGTAACTTAAATTATACTGATACAGATACTTTTAACTATCAATTAAATTACAGCATTGTTAATTCATCCGGAGATAGTCAAGTTGATATTGCTTTAGAACCTGATACTGAACGAGGCGGTGGCCCAGGCGGAAGCGGAGGCGGCGGCGGTGGAAGTGGTTCTGGAAGTGGAGATGGAGAGGGACCAGGTGGCTCTGATGAGGATATTAAACCATTCCCTGCACCACCTGAAAATCCAGATGGTTTAGAACATACTTGTAGCGATGAAGAGCCCCCAGAATCCCCACCAGGAGAACCAGGAGAACCACCAGAAACAGGACCACCAGAAGAACCATGTGCTGCGTGTGCGGCAGGAGTTCCAAAAGGTGGAGACGGCCCAACACAAACAGAATCAGGCACTTTATCAGGTTCAGGACAAAATCAAATGGACTCAGGAGAGTCTGGAGAATCACAAGGAGAGGGTCAAGGAGAAGGTTCGGGTGAATCACAAGGAGAATCCTCTGGAAGTGGAGAAGGTCAGTCGCAAGGTGAAGGACAAGGCGAAGGTTCTGGAAGCGGAGAATCATCAGGCTCAGGAGAGGGCTCTGGTGAATCATCAGGTTCTGGACAAGGCCCTTCAAGCGGAAGTGGAGAAGGCGAAGGAGAGGGCCAAGGAGATGGCTCTGGTGAGCCATCTGACTCTGGAGAAGGACAACCTACACCCAATAATCAAAGTGGAGAAGCATCAGGTGGTTCAGAATCTGCCCCACCTCAAGATTCACTTTTACAACAGTTACTGGATGAGCAAGAAGCAAGAAGTCAAGACGGCGGAGAAGGACCTCCAAGTGACTCTGGAGATGGACAACCTACCACACCAGAAGAGTTTATGGATGATTCCACCCCTTCTGAAGAACCTTCGGATAATTATGATGACATTTTTGATGACACATCTCCATTTGGTCCAAATGATGACGGCTCATCCATGAGTCCAGATGATTTTATGAATATGCCACCTCAAGACCCATCTCCCGCCAATGAAGAATTACCATTAGATATTCAGCCATTTGCCGATAGACCTTTTGAAAACTTAAGTGATGATGAATTACAACAGTTAATTGATGAACTTAGGGAAACTCCTGAACCAACTAATCCAGAAGAGTTTATGGAGGATGTTACTCCACCCCCAGATATGCCGAGAGAGGGTCCAGGCGAAGGTCAAGGAGAAGAACCAAGTAATCGGTCAGGCCAAGGAGGTGACTCAAGTAATAATGATAACTTACCAGAATCTAATGATTCTTCCTCATCTACTGAATCAGGTCAATCTTGGTTGTGGATAAATGTTGGAACTGGTGAACTTAATTCTGGGGCAGAGGCTCCTATCACTGGTATTTGGCGACACGCCTTATATGTAGGCAGTTCTCCTTCATTAGTGCCAAACCAGTATGTTATGGATTTTGATGATGTCCGAAGGCTATTTAATGATAATGGAGAGCCAACTTATTATCAACCATTACCAACTATGCTTAGTATAGAGTTTGATGGAGCGGAAAGTTATGTAACTGCTCAAGGTTATCGGTCTGCTATGGAGGGCCAATATTGGGATATTGAATCTGATGATATGTCATATCATTGGACTATAACTTTAAACTATTTGGAACAAAGCCCAGATACTGAAAATAGGTGGGTGCCTATGAGCACTGACCGAGATGGAGATATAACCAATCCTCAATTTGAGGAATCACAGTCTGCGGCACGACAAATGATGGAACAAATTAATCAAGAAAATCAAATGGCTAATGATAGAGGAATCCCAACTGGGTATGGAGAAGGTTCTACTTCACCTTTTATTCCAGATAATGAATCAAATGCGGCATTACAACAAGATGCTGCAAATAAAGGTGCTGATGCAGGTAAGGCAGATGCTCAAATGGCTAAAGAGGGTGCTTCAAAAGAAACAGATTCGGCTCGGAAACAAGCCCAACAAGACGCTCGTGATGCAGCACAGTCTAATGATTTAGATTCTGCTATAGATAGTGTAGATTCGGCTGTAGAAAATGCACAGAGGGCCAATGCAGCAGCAGACCCAAATAATGAAGAAGATGTTAATAATAGAAATCAAGCCGTGGCTGCTGCCAATCAAGCCTTAGATTCAATATCTGAATTGTTGGAACCAAATAATGATACCAGAGATGAAGAACTTCAAGAAAAATTAGATGCGGTTCGTCAAAGCCTCAATGAATTAGAAGTGGGAGAAAGTTCTTCTTTGGCGCAATCCTTTGCAGAAGAGGCTAAAAAAGACAGAGATAAAGCCGTAGCAGCCGATAATATAGTTGATGCAGCCAACAGTGCCATGGAAGCCGTAGATAATGCGGTTAAATCTCGTGAGTCTGCTAATGAAGGAGATAGTAAAGATAGGGCTGCAGTTCAAGAAGCAACTAATGTGGCTCAACAGGCCCTTGATGCGGCTAAACAATATGAAGATGATGAAGTATTCGGCGGATTGATGGAAACACAGCAAGAACTTTTAGACTCTATTCCTCCATTTAATGAGTTGCCAGACTTAGCCATAGATGCGGCCGCCCGTATGCGTGATACCATGCCAGGTGAATTTGCAGATATTGACAATCCAGATGTGGCTGCAGATATGATGGCTGTAGCAGAACAAGCAGTTTCTAATTTAGAGCAAGCAGTTTCAGAGGCTAATCCTTCTAACCAGTATGATAGAGAGGTTACTGAATTTATTGCCGAAAAAACTAATGCTACTATAGCGAATGTAGAAGGTAGTTGGAGTGGAGACCCAGAAGAAATAGAAGGGTTACGAGAACGGGTTAATGAAGCACTAAGAGAATTTTCAGAAGGTGTAGAAAATATCTGTGCCTTATGGAATCCTAAAACTATGTCTTGGTATCGTGGCACCACTGGAGATATTTTAATCTTTAAAGATGAAACAGATGCTTTGATTTATGGTTTGCAGCGTGATTTAATCCCTATTGAAGTTGCCAGTAGAGATGGTAGAGAATTAGATATAAATAAAGAAGTTAAACCAATTGGTGTTGGAGGTGCGATTTAATGTCTGATGATTATGAAGTTAAATACTATAAGCCAGGTAGAGAAGCCGCTTTTGCGGACTCTGGACTCAATAATGAATTTAGAGAAGCATTTAATGATAATTTTGATGAGAATAGAGAAGAATTCTTGGAAGGTGTAGAGGAAGTAGATATATTACCAGAACCTAAAGAGGGAGATATAGCCACCATCATTAACTTAAATGGCTCAATTGATTTAGGATTGTGTGGGATGTCCCCAGAATATTTGGCTAACCAACCAAGAAATGGGTATCGTAGCCCCATGGGAGTTTCTCAATATGTTGATGTTTATTTCAATACTTCTTATGGAAAGCAATTTATGGAAATTATTCAGAATCCAGGTGCTCCTGAGCCAAGTTTAACACCACCGATTAGAGTTGGTGGAAAGGTAACTATTGCTACTTTTAGTCCATTTACTGATGCAGAAGGAAATGTTATTCAACCTCTGCCAGATAATGTAGTTGCAGTTACCGCCGCCCCACCACCACAATATATTGAAACTGGTGATAATGGTCAAGCGGTAGCATCGTCTTACTCACCTACTGTCAGCCAACCATGGTATGTATTTCTCTTGAAGGAAAATTTAGATATTTACGCTTTATCAGATTTGCAGGAAGGCGATTACAGAATTACTAACTTGGATGGAGAATATCCACGACTTATGAAGAAAGAAGATGGTAGTATGACCCGAAATGTAGAAGAATATATTCAAGATTTAATTGCTAATGGTTATACACCACCTGGATTTGGCGTTGGGTCTATTGGAAATGTTGTTTATGATAGTTCATCACCTGGAACTTTAAGATTTGGTAACACAGATAAAAAATCACGCAGAACTAATAAAAATTGGTTCGTGTATCTTATTCCCTCAAATGTAATACCATTAGGAGGTGCCAAAAATCCTACTGACAAACTTACTGAAGCAGAAAAGGATTATCGTGAGAGGCGAGAACGAAATAGGTCAGGCCAATTGGGTGCACGAAGAACCACTAATGATAAAACCAAGAGAAGTATTACTTGGGTAGATACCACTAATGGAAAAACCTTAGTTCAAGATAACAGTCCTGGAGCCACTTGGAGAAAGTGCCCTAACATTAACATTTCTGGAATATCAGTCAGTTCTGATTTAGATAGTTTAGTGACTGCATTAGAAAATTCTCCATATTCTGTAGAGATTGTAACACGCAAGCAAGGGCCAGAGGGTCATCTTATAGCCCTTAAGATTGGTGGACAAGTTTCTGAAATAGTAGAGATATTAGAAAATAGTTCTGCTCCATTACGAACTAGTAGTAGTTCCAATAATACGGTAATAATTAGATATAGGTGAATAATATGAGTTGGAAAAAAGAATGGGATATGTTTTCGGATGATGCTATTAAAGATATGAAGAAATATTCAGATAAAACTCACGAAGAGCGTGAGTGGATGTGTTATGTCTATGAAGCAAATGGCAAATATGAATTAGGAAATGTAACTTATGGAGATGAGTCACGCATAGAAGTTAATCCTACGGCTAAACATAATGAAGATGCCTTAGTTAATGGTTTGCGAAACAAAAAGTGGACCATTCATGGACACCCATTGAAAGATGGTAAAATTTATACAGGCCGTCAGTATTTCTCATCTACTGATGTAATAGACGAATTTATTAAAGCCAGAGATAATAATGAATATATTGTTCAATATGTAGTTTATCCACATCAACAAATTGATGATAAAAATGGAAAGCGTGTATTACACAACAGAGTTAGAGTTTTAGTATTCCCAGATTCTGCCACAGTAGTAGAAGCCATGAAAAAAGCATCACCAAATAGTGACCCTTATGCGATTACTCGTGAATCAGGACAAAATAACTCAGTTCCAGACGGAAATGGAGGCTCAACTTTGGCTAATGATGCTGGAGTTGATTGGTTTGCATTCCAAGAAGTCTTAGGAGAAATGGGTTGGATGGGTATTGTTGATATTGAAGGGCCTCAATATGGAGCCGAATCTTATAATGCCGAAGGAGATTTGTTATCTCGCAGAACCATGGTTACTGCTCTCGGTTTTGCCTCAATTGCCGCCGTTATTTTTGGTGTGGCTCGCTATAACAATCAAATCGCTAATGCATTATCTAAATTTGGAGTAGAGACCGTAGAAGGTAACCCCGAATCTCCGGAAGGATTTCACTGGTGGAAATAATGGTTGATAACAATGACATTTTAGCGGCTATGAAGGCTGAAAAGGAAAAACAGAAGGCATTTTCTGTGCAACATCCACAACTCGGCCCTCAATTGACTGATGCAGATATAGTTAAATCTCATCAAGCCCAAGTTTCAGTAGGGAGGGGCGCACAAAAGATTGGTTCTGATTCTAATTTAGGAGCACCATCCAGCGGACAGACCATAGAAAATAGTATGGGCGATGTTAAAAACTTCTTTAATATTCCAGGATTAAAAGAAGCATTAAAGAATGATAGGAGATAAATCTCATTATGGACATGAAGGTCTATAATATCACTATTCAGGTGGAGTTACCATTCTTAAAATAGCCTTGCTTAAAATAGCACACCAATTAATAATAGGAATTTTACCTCTGCGCCAAGGATTTCCACCAGCGATAGTATAATTAATATTTCGCCCTATATAACTCTCAGGAATCGCTTCAACCTCTAATATATCGTGTGGTAAGTCAGATATAAATATCTTTGGTGCATCATCATAGGTAGGTTCATATTCCTCACCTCTGGATAGAGCCTCTGCAGAATCTTGCCCAAATCCGAACAACAATATACTTCTAGTTGCATATACTCCGCCTACTGCAGTTTGCCATGCTACGGGGTCTGACCAATAAGGTTCATATTTCGGCATGGCTACTAAATTACCTTGTCTATTTTCCATTAGTATAAAACTTAGTCGGCTTCCAGTTCCTGTATCTCGGTTCGTATTTTCATACATAGCAAATGGTATAACACCACCATTTACTGAAAACTCTGCACTAGCAATAAATGTGGCTCTTATGCCGATTCCTTTTGGCATATAATTTGGGGCGCAGAGCGGGACATACCCATCTGCGTTAGCAATATAATTCTCCCATTTTAGTGCAAGTGGACCTGAAGTAAGTAACTCTGCATCAATCGCTTCAGACCCATCTTTTGGCTTGTTTATTTTACTAATTGCTTCTAATGCTTCCGGAGTGGGATTAAAAGTCCAAGGCCCTATTTGATTCGTTCTATGCAGCCTTAAGCCTTCTAATCTAAAGTCTTTATTACCTCTTACAGAAAATGGTAAGAAGGGATTGCTGATTCCACCGTTTTTGACCATATGTAGTTTATTCTTAATACTGCTCGGAGGTGCTGCTCGGTTGTTATAATTTCTTCTTCTGGCTCTCATACTAGTAGCATTAGTAGTATTTACTGCTACCTTAAATTCATCTAATATACCGCCAGTTGTCAAAATATATTTATTTTGAAGTAGTTGGCTTTCTGCAACGGTATTGTAAGGTATGTCTTCAGAATCATCGCCAGTTATTTCTTCCATATCTATTTCATTTGGATTTACGCCATTTTTTATGTCCCATTCAGATAGGTTGGTCGGGAACTTATATTCAATGTCAGTAAGTTCTATTTTTGGGTAGAAATCAGCAACTACGGTATCAGATGGATATACTCTGTTGGCATATTCTTCTAATGTCAGACCTTGAGCCCATGGTGCATTCATCATTTTTGCATATTGTATCACAGAATCCATATAGACCCAATTCCATCCAATATTCCATCCAATTTCTAGGGTTGTTCGGGTTATTCCAGTAGCACCAACGGTTAATGAACTTTCTCTTGCCGCCATCATACTCAATACTCCAGATTCATTATCCAGGAATTGTATCCACCATTCAACATTATTATCCATAGGTGTGAGATATGTGTGAACTTTACCCAATCCCCGCCCGTCTCCCTCTTGTTGTAAAGGAGTAGCAATTAGAGGGATTTTCTGAGTAGGCCATTCTTTATATTCACTCCAGAATTCATATACTAATTTAGGATAATTATCAATAGTTAAAACTCCATCATATACACTCCTAATTGCTTCACACTCTATTATCCCTATATTATTTGGTGCATAATTAGTAGGAATCATACTTTCACCATTGGTCGGCATTCTGGCGGTTGCATTATGTTCTATGGTATTTTTGGATAACATAATTTGGTGTAATCCTTCCAAAGTTCTCTCGGATTCCCCTCTTACCTTTGTAGTAATAGGTTGCACAAATAGATTTTCAATTTGCCAGTATTTTTGATTCGTAGTTACAGGTTCAAATGTTTTGTAATCTTTTATCCAATCGGATAATTTTATTTCATACATATATTGGTCTCTACTGTTGATTCGGAATGATATGTCCTTGGGTTGCCAATCTAAAGAATCGGCGTGGCTCATCTCAGAATCGGCTACTGCTATCGCATAATTTGTATTTGTCCATGTAGGTATAGAATAAAGCCACTCCAAATTTGTGAAACTCTTGAGGGTTTGTTGATTTCCTATTGATAGGGTTGAACCCGATGGGTCCTCTGTTATAATCATCTCCATTTGACTAATTAATCCTTCTATCAAAGGCATAAGTGACTCACCTACAACTTCTATGTCGGCCCACCATCTTAATATCCATAACCCAATTTCTGATGCACCAGTCTGTTGATTGGAGAATAGTTTCTCAGAACCTAGCGAAGCCTTACTGATAGAATCTGGATATATATCATAGAAGTTAAGGTTCCTTGGCTTACAAATGGTAGGTGTGGATGAATTCCAAGACCAACCACGAGCACCATAGTTATCTACTATTGTAGAAAATTGTGATTTATCCATTTCAAAGTCATAGTAATATGACCCACAACTAACTTGAGGTTGTGTTAATTGAGTTGAGTTATTATAATTTTGATTTTCATCTGTTACTGGACCCATCATTTGTATTAATCTTTTTAATCGTTTCTGCACCTCTAAAGATATACCACAAAGGGGCAATAGTTCATTATTGATTAAGGCTTGTAAGGGCGGAATCCGCGGTGTTCCATCAAAGCCCACTCCTACAGTGGCGTGTGTCAAAATTTGTAGTATTACCTCTGCTGTTGGCACTGTCATATCAGAATCAATAGACAAAAGTATATCATTAATCTTTTTTCTAACCTCAAATGTAACTTTATCTTTAATATATGCTATTTCTTGAAATCTCTTACTACGAACCATCAGACCCTTATTTTCAGCAAATAAAGACAATGCATATGCATTGATTTCGCAGATGTCTGTTTTTTCTTGGTCAGTTAATAGGGCAGAATGGTCTGGGGTATAATCATCCGATGTTACTGGGGCATTTGGGTCCCCCTCATAACCTGGTGCCATTAACACAGGCATAATAGCATATAGTCCGTTATTCTGTCCAGATAACATATTATCTTTAATGATGTTTCCAGACTCTCTGGAACTCGTGGTGCCCACAATATAATTGTTTATTATGGCATTGCGCTCAGCAGTTAGCCCTGTCTCGGAACCAGACTCACCGATAGCATATTGAAGGCCCCTCATATCACCCCATTGTAATTCCATAATCTTTCCCACATCAGCATAATGTTCATATACTGGATGGAAATTAGCCACCATAGGTGCAGAAGTTATCATCTTAAGTGACGGATAAGTGCCACCATTTTTATCAGAGAACCATTGTTTCTTGGACCCTTGAACTAAAACTGAGTCATCTCTGCCCCTTAGTTCTTTCTTTTGTTTCATAGCATTGGTATAATATGCAAATCCACGATAAAAGTTTGCAGAAGCCGCAAAAGTCTGCCCATTTGGTTGAACTCCCCAGTATCTTAGGGTATTTTTTTGACCTTGGGGCAGGTTCCCTATGGCCTCCATAGCAGGATTCGCAAATGGTTGCACTGTGTTTCTATAATATCTGTCGTAATCTGTAACTATGGGTGAAGGAAATAGAGGGTCTGAATTTCTTAAATCCCCAGTAATTACTGCTTGGGCAGGGTGTTGCACAATAGGGTTGTTAGGAACATTTTTAACCGAAGGATAAGTCGGAGTAAATTCGCCTCCAAATCTCACAGTTCCGATATTATTCCTTGCATCTACAGGAGAAGGTTTTTTATTTTCTACTAATAGTGCATTAAACCAGTCATAATAACCAATTTTTTCCAACCATCCAAAGTAAAAATCCTGCCACTTCATTCTGACCCCTCCGCCATCATAGCCCCAGTGCCATGTCGGTAATCAAAATATTGATTATTGGATAATGCTTGTTCATATCTTTCCATTTGTGGTTCATCAAACGCTGCCACGAATAAGTCATACTTTTCTCTATCTATCAAATGGGGAGAGTTCTCCATACTGGAGTTAATGGGCCAAGTGGACACGATAGGGTCAAACCATACTGGAGTCCCATTATCACGAAATCCCATATTTTCTGGATTTGCCACATCTCTAATAACTACATTAGCATATTTGTATAACTCTTCAGTTAAATTGCGATACTCGGCTTGCTCTTCCGGAACTTGGCGTTCATAAATATGTGGATTCCAACCACTACGCTGTGGATGCTTCAACATTCCACCCCATTGATTGTAAGTAGTATTTGGTATCTTTTCCATAATCCACCATGCTATTCGGTTTTGAAATGTAAATTCATTCAAGGCTGATAACAAATCATTTTTTTCCCATCCATATTGACGGTAAGATTCACGAATAGAATTTCGCATATCACCATCTACAGTTCCAATTCCAAAGTCATATATTTCCGGCAAATTATCAGAAATTGGTTGCCCCACTAAACGAGCCATTAAATTTGCTTGCAGTTCATTAGTAGCAATTTTACGAGAACGCAAAGACCTCAAATCACTAAATGTATTACGATAAGGAAGCACCATTCCATCCACTAACGGTCTGATTTGAACTATTTTGATAACCTTGTCGGGTTCATCTTTTACATCAAAAACGAACCCCGCTTGACCATATCCAATGATAGAGCCGAGTTCAGGTAACATATCCATACATTCACTTCCCTGTTATTTAAGGTTGTGGTAACCATATTTCGGAAGTAATTAACTCCAAAATCTCGCTGGCATTATGAGGAACATCTTCTAATTCCAAGTTGTGTAATGTCAGGTCAAAACCTTCTGTATTATCTAAATCAGTTTCCGAAATCTCATTTCTATGTTCCCAATGAGTCCTCCAGTTATCTGCATAAGCACATTCTAAGCGTTTTTTTTGTTCCGACTCATCCACAGTTAAACGAATAGTCATCCAACCGTCTGCCCTAAGTAATTCCAATTCATTTTCAAATCGGACATCATCACAGATACACAGTTCTATTGAGGTAGAATCTGCCATACCTTGCACATCAATTAACATAATATCTACCCAAACATTTTCTTTGATAGTTCTAAATTGCTGTCCAATCTGTTGTAGTAAAGAACGGTCTTTGGCATCGTCTGGCATTAAGAAATAATTACGGGCTACTTCTTTTACAGCAGCACCTAATGACACCATAGTAGATTGACCGCTATATCCAGTATTAAATTGGTGTAGTATTTCATTGGCTAATGTGGTCTTGCCTGAACCCATTTTGCCGCTAATTGCTATCTTCAATATACTGGGTTGGCTCATACTAAGAGATAGTGGTAGGACCTATTTAACCATTATTTCCAAATAGGTTTGATTGCTTGGCCCCATTTGTGAGATTTCTATTAACTCTAATTGATGAGTTGATATATTCAGGAATGTAGTTTTTAAGCGGTTCATTTCCGAAACCTTTACTATAATGGAACCAAAATTGAGGGTCAATAATATAATTGTGTCCTACATCTTCGGCAGAACGCACCACCCTTCCTAACATTTGTGTAATCTGATTGGCCGTTTGTAATTTATACCAACTTGGATTTTCTTTCATCTTAATTGCAGTCCTTACATCTCCCATCGCAGGGAAAGGAACTTTTACAACAATACAAAAATCTACACTTTTTCCATCATAGCCTTGATTAGCATAAGTAGAAATTAAAACATTATTACTATCGGTATTATCAAAGTTGCTGAAAACTTCGTTACGGGCTTTGGCACTCTTTCCATGTTGGACTAATCTTTGTGCCGATTCAGAGGATACATAATCAATGGCTTCTACTAATTGTTTTTCTAAACTATCTGTATAAGGTAATATCAATCCCTTTTTACGAGGATATAAGTTCATAATATCTACTATCGCTTCGGCAGTCTTCATCATTTCATCACTTGATTTAGAGGAATAAGACATTTTGCCTCCAACCTTGCTGGTATAAATTGGTCGGTTAGAAATCGGGAAGGAGGAATATCCAATCTCCAAATAAGCCGTATCTTCTTTCTTTAATCCTAATTCATCACAGAAAATATCAATGTTACCAATAGTTCCAGACAAGAAAATCCTTACCTTGCCTGTATTTAGCATTAGTTCTTCAGAATAATTCTTGATGTCTAATGGTTTAAAACTAATATATTCTGGGGCATTGTCGTCATTGGCTTGCCACAAACAGTTCTTCCAATCAGAAGACAGCAGTTCTTTAACCGTCTTTATTTTTTCCAAAGTATTGTAAATATACTTTAGTTCTTCTTCTGCGTAATCCTTTTTACGAATCTTTCTGCTGACTACATTAATAAGTGCATCAAAATATGCGGCTAATACAAAGGCTCCCTTTCTACGAAATTCATCAGTAGAATCTACTTGCACAGAAGGAACTTTTGGAAATCCCCATCCAGAATTTGCCGGTGTCCACGATTCTAAGTTCTTAGTGCGGTCTTTTTGGAGAATTTCTCTGTCCTTTTCGGCCGATTCTAAAACTTGTTGATGCGAAGGAAGTTGTAGTAACCTTTCAATAACTTTAACTGAAAAATCCAATGAATAAAAACTAGTCATGGCAGATGCTAATTGATGAGCCTCATCTACAATCAAGAAATCTCTTTGTTTCAACATATTGGAAGAACGATTCATCGCCATTAAATAACTCATATTAGAAATAAAGTAGTTAGCATTTTGAGCCGTAGTAAGTGCATCAAAATATTCACACAATGATTTCGGGTCCACACTCCAGTCGTATCCATTTTCATTTCGGGGAACTTTATGTGGACATTTGAAACCCCTAATTGTGGTGCATGGAGCCATATTTGCTGTGCAACCACCTGTTTGCCAAGTAAATCCTCCGATTGTGGATTTATCAACTGCCTCTTGTGCTTTTTGTTTGTTTAAACATCCAGGCTCTAAGTCTAAACTACAGTCGTAGTTGCCTTTGCCCATAACACTTCGCATAAATGGCATTTCCCTCATATATTGTTCTTGTAATCCTTTCAAATGAGTTGCCACATAAGCATCGGAATTAAAGATTTTAGGCAACACCATCGCCATGGCCGATTTACCAGACCCAGTTGGACACTCAATAATAATGTTCTTGTATCCTTGTTCAATTAAATTAGTGGCTTGCGGAATAACTTGTGATTGTTCAGGTCTTGGTTCAGGAAATCTTGTCCCTTCAAAAAATTCAGCAGAGTCCCACAATGGCTCATCTTCTCTTTTAAGTGTGACTTTTTTATAGCCTAAACTTGATTCTGATGTTCCAATTTTTCTATTTCCAATCTTTCCCAGTTGTGAGTCATCAAATTCAACTTCATCTATTGTGACCTCTTCTTCGTCCTCTATTTCTGAAGTAATTAAGACTCCATCTACCGCCATTTTTAATTCCATGATATTACAGAATTTAGTTAAGTTCTCAATTTTGAGTCCATTAATCTTCATAGTTCCGGCATAGCACTTTCGGGTTTTGTCCCACCTTAAGTCATAGGTTCCACCTAATACTTCACGATACGGCATGGTATTGCCTCTAATATCCACACTTACAAACATATATATTTACTATACACCATTACCTATTTAACCATAATTTCAAATAGCAGACCACAACAAACATATAACATGAGAGTCCATTGGGGTGTCCGCAATATTCCACGATTTGATAAAAAGTCAGACGGTGGAGATGATGGGTGGTTCATCAGCGAAGCCTCACAATCATGTGGTGTAGCAGATGGTGTTGGCTCATGGAGGAATAAAAATGTTAAACCAGGTGTATATACTCGTTCTTTAATGGCTATCACAAAAAAACGCATAGAATCTGGTCTTAATCCCTATGACGCACTCAAAAGTGCCTATGAAGAATGGCAAGACGAATCAAACTATGGCTCAACTACATTTTGTATTGCTCAACTATTGAATAATGTCTTATATGTAGCACAATTGGGCGACACTTGCATTTTAGTTCAAAGAAAAGGTAGGGTAGTCTATCAATCTAATGAACAAGAACATTTGTTTAATGTTCCGTTTCAACTTGGGTCTGGAAATGACTCCATAGAAGATTCTTGGAGATACCAAATATCTTTGCTTCCTGGAGATACTATTGTTCTGGCTTCAGATGGACTTTTTAACAACTTATATCGTAATAATATCCTTTCTATTATTAACTCATATCCTATTTCTGCTTATGACCCAAGTGCATTGGCACAATCTATTGCAGATGAATTGGCAACTGTTTCTCATATTCAATCTCTCAATGATAAAATATGGTCACCCTATGCACAGCGTTCTTACGAAATGGGAATCACTGGAGCATTCGTTCCTAATCAATTGGGCGGAAAGCCCGATGATATTACTGTAGTTGTAGGTCGTGTCTTGGAGGATTAGTTATGGCACCATCAATATCCCTTAAAATAATGTTATCTCAAATAAATGTGATTAACTGGATTGATTTTCGTTCATGGCAAAATGATTATAATGTGCAACAAATATATGACTTGTATCAAAATATTAAGAAAAACCACGGAGAAAAAGGTGTAGAACTGGTGTGGACAGGTTTGATGGAAGATGAATGATTCAAACAGCCGTATAATGGAGTTATTATACAAGGCCAAAATTATTAATTGGAGTTTCAGATACCTATCTGAAGAGTTGAAACAATACATAATTGAACATAAAGAGGATATACTCAATAGAAAAAATAAAGGTTATTGGAGGAATCTTATGACTAAAGAAGATATAGAAATGGGAAAACAACCAAACAGAAGTTTCTCGTGGATACCCGCTTATCTAGTGGATAGACAAAATGAACATATGTTTAAGATTCTGAATGAGTTAGTAGGGGAAAATAATTATGATACAGGTATATTCTTCACTGGCAACTGTATTAGGTGCGGAAGTAACCAATACTTAGAAACTAAGTTGATTGAAGATATGAGGATGTGTCTCAAAAGCAGAAATGAGAGAGATTCTGAATTCTTGGATGATAGCGTATATACAATAACCCAATTTGAAAAGATTAGAGATGAATGCTGGGAGTCAGTTACAGCCTCTCATTCGCCACGCACAATTGCCACGATTGACCATACTGATTTTACACAGCGTTCAGTTCCGTGGTCCACTAGTAGAATTCATGGCTTTTGCTCCAACTGTTGGAACAACCAATTAGTAAAGCGTATGGATGAACTAATTAATTCGGTTATTTAATCATTCAAAACCCAATGAGGTCATGGCTTCTTCTGCTGTCATTCTTTCGGATTCAACCTCTTCAGTTAATGTTCCAAATGGATAACACTCATCTCGGAAATCACAATAAGCACATTCCCAATTACCACTTCCATTAACTTGGTGCGCTCCTGCCAACGGGTCACGAGTGATTTTAGGCCAATTCGTCTTAGCAATTTGCCCTCTAGCCCACATCTCCTCTAACTTTTCAGGTGAATGACGCAAGTTATAGGTGCGTTCCGGAGGTTCTTCGGATTCTAATTCTATTTGCATTTCTACAAAGTTACGAATAATGTCCTCTACTGTATAGTCTCCAAGTGTTTCGTAAGGGACTCCAGTAGATGCCTCTTTTTCCATGCAGAAAACTTGGTCTGAAACAATAGGGTTGTCCTCTAAGTCAGTTACAATAACACGACCAGAATATCCATCCTCTAAACGGATTTTGAATACTTTTATCAATCCTGAATCAACTGCTACATAATGCAATTCTGCATGGTCAATAGTGACTCCATAGTAGTCCTCATAAGGCTTACGAATTGCCAAATAGACCGCCATTTGCATGACATATCCATGTTTCGGATTTCCGTTTCTAAACTCTTTGTTGCCCATGGCTTCTCTTGCCCCATATCCACGAATAGTTTTCGTATCTACAATAACGGCTTCGGTTCTTGATATAGAAATAACATTTCCATCTTCATCAAGTTCTGCCTTACGCAGTATTTGGTCCACTTCACCAGAAATATGCACTCTGGTATCTCCACCAAAGCCAGTCAATTCAGTAATGTCTTCCTTAATTTTAATATTGCTATCAATTAGCAATCCTTGACGCTCAAAATGTTTAGTTAAAGACGCTTCCATAGCGTGTCCTGTTTCAAAGATAATAAATGAACGGTCATCTGGAGGGTTGGTTCGTGGTGTTCCTGTCTTAGCATACCAATTCTGCCTGTGGCACTTACCAATATATTCTTCTTCTCCCCAATTGTTAGTGCGGGTAACTCCTGCACCGGTAGGATTTAGACCACCGAGCGATACTCGGAATGGTCGTTTTGACATACTTCTTATTGCGGCTTTTATATAGTTCGGATTATTCATATCATCATCTCCCATAGGGGCTAGTAATCTTCCATTGTGGTATTACCTATTTAACCTTTCAAAAAAGGTCATCATCTGCATTTGGCTTCATACAAAATCCGATATTCATCGTTGGAGTAATCTCTAAAGACTCTAAGTTATGGGCGATAATTTTATCCAATTCAGTAATTGTTTTTAACATATACTTTCCATCACCATATCCAAATATATCTACTTGATAAAAATGCATATCTTTCATGACCACATCTCGCTTACGAATTACTAACTCAAAATTAGTCTTTAACATCTCTAAGAAATTGTGTCCTTTATGTTTTGGGTCAGATAATTCTCGTTTCCAAAAAATCATAGTCATCACAAATCCATCTGGAGGATTATCACCGAAATTACTGATGGCCTCTTCTAAGGTTACACTTTCAGGAATTTCTGGTTCCTCAACTGCTTCATTATCGCTGCTAATACTCATGCTTGGGCCTCCATCATATTATCTACTTGTTCTTTTGTGGCTCCTTGTTCCATTAAAAATTCTCGTAAGTCAAAGGTTTCCCATGATTTAATGATATTCAACATTTGATTTAAGTCTAACATTAATTCTTTCGTAGGAACTTGCTGCATTTTTGGTTCGGACATTACTCCATCAACCCAATAATTAGATTGTTGCCAGTAAAATCCCTTGTCAATCATGGATGCCACAACTGCACGAGCCATATTAGCATTTTTCTGTGCATCTAATATAACACGAACCTTTTCTTTGGCAGCACCAAATAGAACTTCTTGGTTGTTTAAAACTTTACTCATGAATTCTTCTGGATTGTTTGCGAGCCAATCTAAAACTCGTGTCTTGGAGTGACCTTGTTGCAGTAAAATCCCAGCGAAATCCCCAACTGTGGCCACTACAAATCGTAAGGGATTGTGTAAAATATTAAACATGACAAAATAAATATCGTCTGTATCCAGTTTTCCGTGCATTTTAATATCTGCTACCACTACCACTTCAGCCTCGCTGTTTAGTGATAGTTTAACCTTTTTAATTTTTTCCATAGTTATCACCTAAGCGTATTCTCCACAAGTATAAAATAATCCTTCTTCCGTAATATCAAAAACCTTTCCAGATATGCGGCAAATTCTCCATCTCCATCTTAGTGCAGCAACTGGGTCAATTTCTTTGGCATTCTCTAAAGAAACTGGTGATTCTTTATTTTGAAGTAATTCTGATTCAATATCAAAACTGTGGCTTTTTGAAATTAATTGGAGGTGAGACATAATCATATTACGGCCTCACAGACTCTTTGCTACTCTCTTCAAGTCAGATTTTAATATACTGCCTAATACCACGGTTGCATCTCCAGATATGTCACGAATGCTGATTTTAAGATACTCTCCCTTATTGCCGAAGTCTTCCATTATGAAAACTTTGCCGTCAGACATACTTACCTGTGATGTTACTGCCATACACAATAGTTGTAAGTCTTAGTATTTCAATGTTCTTTAATACCACAATGGTCTATATGTGACATCTGTGCTTTGAGGTTGAACTGGATATACCCTGAATTTATCAGTTTGGCCCCGTTCAATCATAATTAAACCTGCAGAACGAGCCTCTTGTTCATCATAGAACATGATGTGGTGTATTTCAGAAACTCCACTATCTCGTATCAATAACAACGCAAACCAAGTCCGATTCTTAGGAAAGACCGAGCGAGGTGTGGTATTTGGTATCATATCAATTCATCTCACCAGACAATAAAAATAGGGCAGGACCAACAATGGGTCGGTCTAATAATCTGCTGGCTACCATATTCGGATTTAGGTTTTTAATGATACCCTCTTCATTGACTATACAATAGACATATGACTCATAACTACAAGGGATTACCTCAATGTAGCCACCTACGGCGTTTTGCATCTGCTCCAAAGTGGGTGAGTTTAACTCACTGATTTTTCCATCAGATTCAATTAGTTTCCCCATCTTAATCACGCATTATATCGCTTGTTGTATTCAGCCAACAATTCATCTGCAAGGTCATAAACAGCCTTAACTGTGTCCCCTTCTGTATCAGTCGGTGCCTCTGAAACACATATCAAAGAAGTAGCGTTGTTAATACACATACCAAGAGTAATGCGGTCTTGAGTTGTCATTGGACCGGCTTTCTTACCGATAAATAGACTGTTTCCATCTGGTGTAGTAAGAGTGATTATAGATTTGCCTTCTTCAACTAATCCATAGCCAATTCCACTTGGGAGGTTATCAGCAGCCTTAAACTTGCCTGCAAAACGGCCACGAAGGTCAATCATTCCGATTTCACCACGAGGGTTGCTTGCTCCATTCGGTCCTCTCAAATAGTATCGGAGGGTATCACCCTTCTCATATACTTTTGCATCATATCCTGCTTCACAATTTACATCAATTTTTACCATTTTTATATCTCCATATCTCCCTTTTGGGGTTGTAGTTATGGATTGTGAGATTACCTATATAACCTTGCACTTTTTTTAGGATATGGGCAGATACTAAATCTTTCCCATTACGATTGTTTGTTATTCTAACTATTTAGGCTTTCGGTATGGCATTTAGGAATAAGGGATAAAGTTGATATAGTCAAGAAAACAATGTATATGTAAGCGGAGGATAACCGCATGATAATGATTACCAAAGTATGGAATGAAGTAACTAGCAAAGAAAATGGACAATGGATAGGAGAAATTTGGGTTAAAACACCTGATGGCTCTCTTTTATTTGACACTGTGATTGATGATGATAGAACTATGTTTTATCACTGGTTAGAATTTTATACGAATACAGCCCGTAAATGCTTGAATAATGCGATTGATATAGATGATGCATCAGCGTGTTATTTGGGTGAGATGTAATGACTGGAAAATGTCGTTGTAAATCTGGACACAAAGTAGTTTCTTGGTCAGAACGAGAAATAGATGATTGGCTTTACGATTTAGGTTACCAAACTATTTATGAGCCTGAAGTCCCTACTGAAAAGGGAAACTTGATTGCAGATTGGTTGATATTGCCACAAAAAGGCTTAGATAAACCAGTTATTATTGAATACTGGGGATTATTGAGAGAAGATAACAGAGCACAGTGGGTGGAACAGAGATTGCCCAAATACAAAGAAAAGAAAATATATAAAGAAGATTTATATGAATCTTTGGAAGATTACTATTATGTGGCGATTTATCCTAATGAGTTGATAATGGGAATGGATATGATAACAGAAAAATTAGATATTCTTAAGTAACAACAACGCTAAGTTAAAGTTATGAGTCTGCC
>Ga0114918_10001300_pt1 | contig 22277 bp, 18 predicted proteins | sample LantaG_FD_87015 | JGI IMG/M metagenome (GOLD analysis project Ga0114918, IMG submission 87015) | Deep subsurface microbial communities from Baltic Sea to uncover new lineages of life (NeLLi) - Landsort_02402 metaG | ecosystem: Environmental > Aquatic > Marine > Oceanic > Sediment | place... | reverse complement strand
GTCGTCGTCGTCGTCGTCGTCGTCGTCGTCGTCGTCGTCGTCGTCGTCGTCGTCGTCGTCGTCGTCTTCTTCTTCTCTTCCGGGCCTTCGCACCGCCGGGTGCGGCGTCGTCAGCTCCACGCGGTGGTCGCGCCACGTGTCCTCGATGTCCTGCCACTCCTCCTCCTCGTCCAGCAGCTCGTCGAGCTCGAGGTCCTCGGGCGGCGTGTGGAGCGCGCGGGCGAGCGCGGTGCGACCAAAGTCGACGAGCCGCGGCGGAGGGAGCACGAGAGACTCGACTTCGGCTTCTTCCTCTCCTTCTCCTTCTCCCTCCGTCTCCTTCTTCTTCCCACTCCTAAGCCTCGCCAGGGACAGCAAGTGCCTCAGCAGGCCCGCGTGCGTGATCCCTGCGTCGGCGGCAGCCAGAAAGGCCAGCGACCTCTCCCCGAGATCGGGGGCCAGGTCGACCTTGTCGATCACGATTGCGTGCGTCGCCGTCTCGTCGCCGTCGTCGCCGTGGCCGGCGCCGTCGGTCGTCACGGCCCTCGCCTCCGCCGGGGCCGCTCTGGAAGCCAGCTCCGCGACCCGCGCTGCCGCGTCGAGCCTGAGCCTGGCCTCCATCCCGGGGCCCTCTTCAGGCATAGGCATCGGGTCGTTGGGGCCGTCGGGGTATTTGGCCACAAACGCGTCGGCGCCGAGGCCGACGTCCATCTCCGGCACGGGAGGCGGCGCCGGTTTGGGCTTTGTTCGCACCGCCCAGCCCGAGACAACGGCGACGTCTCGAGCCCCGACGGCCTGGAAGGCGGCCGCGGCGGCGGAGCGTACCGCGCGGACGGTTTCGATGGGGAGGGAGCGAGGAGGGAGGTGGTGGCGCGGCGGGTGGGAGAGCGGCGGCGTGGCCGGGGGAGGCGGGGAGAGCGGGCTGTTGTTCGAATCATCATCTCCGCCTCCTCCGAGCGTGCCCGCGGTCGGGAAGAGCACCAGCCCTCGCTCCGCAGCCCTGGTCGCCCTCTCGGTCGCCGCGGCCTGGGCTGCCTCCTCGGCAGACCAGCCCGCGGCCCTCGCCAGCCTCTCCACCTCGTCGGCGCACGCCTGCTCGACGGCGAGCTCGGCGGGCGTGAGAGCGTCGACCTCGACGGGAGTCAGCGAGACCGCCACCGGCTTGGGCTCGCCGCCGGAGTTAGAAACCGCGACGACGGTCGTCCCTATGACCAGCGCCTTCCACCTGACGGTTCCCGCTCCGGTGATGAACGGGCGCACGACGGCGGCGGGGGCCGAGGGGGCGGCGTCGAGGGCGAGCAGGGCGGCGGAGGCGGCCGCGGAGGCGCCCTTGGCGAGGTGCGGGAAGGCGGAGACGGTTTCGGGTTTGTCGCCGTTTTCCTCTTCCTTCTTCTTCAACACCACGCCGCTTTTGGTCGCGAGCGACACCACGGCAGCAAACTCTCCCCCTTCCTCGTCCTCGTCCAGCTCGTCGTCCTCCTCTTCCTCGGGGTCGACCCCCACCAGCGACCGGAACAGCTCCTCGACTTTAAGGCGCGCGGTCTCTGCGGTGTCTTCCCCCCGCACGATCTCGGCAAACGGCAGCGTCTTGAGGCCCGCTCGCGCCAAAAGCGCCGTCGCCGACCGCAGGTCCGCCGCCGCCGCGGCCGCCTCGGAGCTCGGGCCGACGAAGGGGACGCCGGCCTCCTCCAGGGCGCGAAGCAGCGGGGCGCCTCCCAGGTCCCGAGGGGAAGACACTGTGTTGCCCTCGGTGACGGCGCCCTGGAGTAAGGGGAAGGCGACGGCTCCCGGCGTCGCCGCCAGGGATCGCACGAGCTCTTCGATGGAGGCAGAGGAGGAAGAGCTTTCCCCCTCCTCTCCTCCTGCCGCTTTCAAAGAAGCCTTCCTGCGCGCGACCGCCACGCCCACGTCCGCGGGCCTCGTCGAGGACAGCAGGTCCTGCGGCTCCGCCCGCGTGGCCCTGCCCCCGGAACCGGAAGCGGAGGAAGAGGCGTCGAGCAGCCAGGTGTCGACAGTGATGCCCCTGTCGAGGAGGGCCGCGGCGGCCGCTGCCGCCGCCTCGGACGCCGCGGCAGCGGCCGAAGAAGCGTCGTCGTCGCCTTGCTCTCCTTCCTCACCTGCAGCGGCCGCCGCCGACGCCGCCGCCGCGGCCGCCTGCGCCGCGGCCATCTCCACGGCCGCGGCGGCGGGGTCCGGGTGCTCGTCCGTGGCGGCCGGGAGCGTTTCCAGCATCGTGGCGGCGGCGTCGAGCGCGCGCGCGGCGAAGCGGCCGGCGGCGCTCGAGACGGCCGCCGGCGACGCCGACGACGCCGACGACGCCGACGACGGAGAAGAACTTGTCGTCGGCCACGCGACCAGCGCTGCGACGCGCACGCGAGGCAGCGGCGCCTGCACCGCGGGGCCGGGGTCCGTCACAGCCATCTCCTGCTGCCGCAGAAGCAGCGGCAAGGTGCCGGTGAGCGTCGGCGGCGCCAGGCCCAAGGCGCGGGCGGAGGTCTCGGCGTGGAGCGTCGCCGTCACCGCCGCCCGGAGCTCGCCCTCGCTCATCGGTTTCGGAACCTTTTTACCTAAAAACCGGAGGTTCTCGACGTCCTCGGGCGTGGGTAAGAGCCCGCGTAAGGTGAGCTCGACCTGCAGTGCGATCGGCGGGAGCTCGGCGACCTCGTCCTCCCAGGTCTCGAGGACGCCTAGCGCCTCCGAGGCGGCGAGGCCGCCGCCGCCGCCGCGCGCCGCCAGGGCCGCCACCGAAGAGGCCGCCGCCGCGGCAGAAGCTGCTGCTGCTGCGGAAGAGGAGGCGCGAGCGGTGGCTGCGCGAGAAGGGGTACGCGGAACCGCAGCAGCGGTGGCAGCCGCCCCGGCCTCCTCGGCCGCGGCAGCCGCCGCCTGCGCCCGGAGAAAGGCGTCGACCCCGTCCGGGCCGCCAAACTCGTCGCCGCCGTCGCCGGCGGCCGCGGCGGCCTCAGCAGCCCTCGCCGCGGCGATGCGCGCGACGAGCGCCGACTTGTTGCCCGTGATCTTCTCCCCGCGCGTCCGCAGCTCGGCGCGGAGCTCGGCCATCGTCCAATCAGCCAGCGAGGAGGTGGAAGAAGGGGGAGAAGAGGAAGAAGACGAAGGAAGGGAAGCCGCCCTCTCTTCCTCGTCGGCGGCGCCGCTCTCTTCTTCTCTGTCGCTGTCGTTGCTGCTTCCGGCTCCTCCGCTTTCTGCTGTAAGCGCCTCTTCCAGCAGAGGCACCAGCGCCGCCTTCTTCGCGGCCCGAGGAAAAGCCACACCCAGCTCTGACAGCCTGGTCCTGATCTGGGCCACGCTCAGCGACGCCAGCGGGGACCTGGACTCGCCCCTCTTGCCCGAGGCGGCGGCCTTGGCCGCCCTCGCCGCGGCCGCCGCCGCCGCCGCCTCGGCGGGGGTCGGCGGAGGCCACCCTTGAGCCTCGATCGAGGCCCTCAGCACGGCCAGGGCGTTCGCCTTGGCCTTGGGGTAGCGGGCCCCGTACGCCTGCAGGGCGCTCTTGAGCTCGGCGGGAGCCATCGCGCCGCAGACGGCCTCCGAGGGCGGAGCGAAAGGGTCGACGAAGAAGCGCGGGTCGTTGCTTCCGCTGCTGCTTCCGCCGCCGCCGCCGCCGCCGCCGCCGCCGCCGACTCCTTCCTCGGCAGCCCTGGTCTCGAGGCCCTCAACGAGCCTCTGCGCGAGCTCCGCGGCCGGGGTCTCCTCGTCCGAGTCCGGGACGGGGAGCCTGCGCCAGCGGAGCTCGGCGCGGAGGCGCCAGGCGGGGCTGGCCGCGAGCGCGTCGAGCAGAGGGGGGCTGCTGTTGGGGTTGGAAGAGGAAGAAGAAGAAGAGTCGTCGTCGTCGGACGAAGAGCCGTCGACATCATTGCCGGCGGCGGCTGCGACCTTTCGAATCGCCGGCGTTTGCGGCCTGGAAAAAGAGGTTGCAAAATTCGAATTTCAATACGAGAGGAGGCGTGAGATATGTTGCTTTGCGACTGAGTGATTTGGGGGAGATGGAAGGGCGCGGAAGAGGGTGCACGAGAGTGGGGAAATCGGGAGATGGAGATGGAAAAAAAGAAGCGAGTTGACGGAAAAAAAAAAAACAGCTCGGGGAGAAAACGAAAAAAAAAACAAATGCCTCTTCGTCTTCGTCTCCGCAACTCTGTCCTCTTTGCTGTTGTCGCGATCTCAAATCGGACACAGCGGCGAGGTAGAAGAGATAGCTTTCGTACCTAGGGCGCAAAGAGATGGGAGATCCGACGCGGTGCGACGCCGCCACGAAGACGCTGCGGGGCCGACGGCGAGCGACAATGCCGATGCTCGCGACGGCGGCGGCGGCGACGGCTCCTCCTCCTCCTAATCCTCGAGGAGAAACCAGCGTCGTCCTGCCCGAGGTCGTCGCGGTTCCGCCTCGCGCGGTATAAGAGCACGACGGCAGCGGGATCGCGCCGGGGGCCATGGCTGCCGTAGTGCCGACGCAAGAGAGAGCTTTTACTAGCTTTCCTTTTCCTTTTCTTTTTTTTCTTTCGAAAAGGAAAAAGGAATGGAGAGGGGCGAAAGGTCGAAGCCCTTTTTTTCATTCAGCTCAGAAAAGATTTCTTCGCCGAATCGGGAGGCGCATCTTTATTCCTCTCCCTTTCCGCGGCACCTATCGCCCGTTCCGAGATGATCCCGACCGGCGCTCCCGCCGCCCCTCTCGCGAGCGGATCGCACGAAGACCTGCTCGGGCTCGAGTTCTGGCCACTGCCGCCAGGAGACGCCACCGCGAACTTCGGGCGACCTGCCGTCGTTGCGAGCACGAACGAGCATCAACATCACCTGACGTCGACAACCGACATCGCCGCGTTGAATCGCGGAGGCCTCGCCGCAGGCACTTCCGCCCTCAACCACCCCCCTCCCCACGGAGCGGGGCCGAAGATTGAGAACGGCGCCTTTGACGACGAAGACTTTGATTTCTTGCAGCTCGGAGGAGGGGATGCGGGCGGCGAGAGAGAGGAGGGCAACAACGAAACCAAAGGGCGCGGCGCCGGCGACAGAGGCGACGTCGTCGACTTCCGACCAGCGGCCACGGCGACGGCGACGACGGCGACGACCTTGCCGCCGGCCTCCCCGAGGGCCCCGGGAGCAGCCCCGAAAGGAGGCAACAAAGCCTCCACCTCGACCGCAGCCGCCGGCGACGGCGTCGAAAACACCAACGGCAACAACGATCACGATCACGACGGCGGCGACGACGGCGACGGCGGCGGCGACGGCGACGGCAACAACGATCACGATCACGACGGCGGCGGCGGCGGCGACCCGCAGAAGCCCCGCCTGCGCTGGACCCCCGACCTGCACGGCCGCTTCCTCGGCGCCGTCAGGGCCCTCGGAGGGCCCGCGACGGCGACGCCGAAAGCCATCGTGCTGAGGATGCGCGTTCCCGGCCTGTCGATCTTCCACGTCAAGTCGCACCTGCAGAAGTTCAGGATCAACACTCGCGGGGGTGGAGGGGCTCCGTCTGCTTCTGGCGGAGGAGGGAGCGCCGCCCGCGCTGCTGCTCCTGCTTTCGCGACGACAGACGCGACGGCCTCTTCCGGCGGCGCCGCGGAGGCCGGCGGCGGCGCTGCGGCCCACGAGGAGGAGCCCGCTGCGGATGCGGCGGCGACGACGGCGACCAGCGGCAGGGCCCCCCGCGTCTCTTCCAGCAATGGCGGCGGCGGCGCTGCGGGCCCCGCGAGGTCCCGCTCGGGCTCGCGGAGGCCAGGGGTGAGATCGAGGAACGCGACGACCGACGGTGACGGCGGAGGAGGCGAAAACGGCGGCGACGACGACGAAGAAGTGGCGACGACGACGGGGACGACGACGACGCCAGGAGCAGCAGCAGCCCCCCCTACTCAGCAGCAGCCCTCCCGCCGCTCGGGCACGCACAAGAGGCCGCGCTCCTCCTCGGGGGCCCGCGCCCCGGCGCTGGTACTCGACGGAGGGGAGCCCATGGTCGTCCCCGCGGGCGTTCCTGTGGGCGCGGCAGTGGCGGCCGCGGCAGAGATGCGGGCCGCGGCGGCGAGGGCCAAGGCCGCCGGGGCGACGACGGCAGAGGCCGCCGCGGCGGCTGCCGCCGCCGCTGCCGTCGTGGTGCCTCCGAGCGCGACGGCCGCGGCGAACGCCGCGGCCTCTCGCTCGCGTGCCGCTGCCGCCGCGAAGAAGAAGAGCGGGGCCGCGGCGGCGGCGGCGGCGGCGGCGGCGGCCAAGGTGCCCCCCTCGCCCGCTATGGCAGTCCCTGCTCCCGCTCCTGTTCCTGCCTCCGCTCCTGCTGTTTTTGCTGCGGTCCCCGCCGTCGCCACCATCTCCGCAGCTCCGTCCCTCCTCGCGTCTCCCCCCTCGCTCTTCCCCGCGGCGCATGCCCCTTCTCCCCCGCTGGAAGAGGAAGAAGATCTCTCGTCAGCGCTGATGCTACAGTTCGACCTCCAGCGCAAGCTCGCGGAGCAGCTGCTGCAGCAGCGCGAGCTCCAGAACAGGCTCGAGGCGCACCAGAGGTGAGTTGGGTAGTTGGTTGTTTTCAATTCGGCGCAGAGAATTGGGGAGAGAAAAAACGACGGAGGGTTTTTCCCTCCGTCGTTTTAATGAAAAAAACTCACTTTTTTCATTAAAATCAAAATTTTCAAAAAAAAAAAAAACATTTCCAGGTACGTCCAGAACCTCATGCTCTCCCGCGGGGGGACGCACGACGCTGCCGACGACGCCGGCGCGGCCGCTCTCGCCGCTGCTGCCGGCGATGCCCCCGTCATCGAGCTGCCGGAGCCCGGGGACGCCGCCGCGGACGCGGCCGCGCTCGTCGCAGCGACTGGAGCGGCGGCAGCCTTTGGCCCCCCTCCTCCTCCTCCTCCTCCGCAGCCCTCGTCGCACTTTGCCGCGGCCCCTGCTCCTCCTCCCCCTCTGCACGCGGTCAAGATGGGGCTGGACGTGGGAGGAGGGGCCACCGCCACGGCCACGACCACTGGGACCTCCAACGGCGTTGACACCGGCTTCGCGGATGGCGGCGGCGGCGGCGGCGAAAACGGAGGAAACGGCAACGGCGCAAACGGAAACGAAAGAGGAGGCCTCGACCCCCATCATCACCACCACCACGCCAACAACGACGACGACAACGCCTGGATGGCCGCGGTCGCCGCTGCCGGCGGCGGAGGGGGCGGCGTGACCGGGGGAGGAGCCCACGGGGGCGGCGGCGGGGGAGGGAACGCCGAGCTCGACGACTTTTTCGCGTGAAAGAGAGAGAGATGAGAAACTAGAGAGAGTATTAGAAAAAAAAAAGACAGAAAAAAAACATGAAATGCAAAAAAACAGAAACTATTTTTTTTCCACGACATAGAAAACGAAAAACCATCCCCTCTCTCTCCCTCTTTCTCTTCCTCTTTTCCTTCACAGAATAGGCAGCGACGCCGTTCCCAGCCTGTCCGAGAGCGCCACATGCGCGGAAACCAGTTTCGAGAGATAAAGCAGGAGCATCGCGTCTTGCGTGGCTCCCGCGACGAGCTGCTCGACTTCGGCGGGGGGCAGCGGCGCCAGGGCGGCCAGGGCGTCAGCCAAGCTCGCCGCAGCCGCGGCGTCCGGCTTGGCCTCCCCCGAGGCGACGCGGGAGCACCACCTGGATCCGGACTCGAGCATCGAGACGAGCTTTTCCAAGGACAGATCGAGGCTCGCCTCGGCCGCGTCTGGGCCCGGGGCGGCCTCTGCCGGGGAAACTAATTCAGTCGTGAGGAGTTTCGCTCCCAGCCTTTCGGCGTCGGCGGTGATGACCTTGAAGGGGATCTCGACGAAGGCCGTCGCGAGCGTCTTCGGGGAGGGGCGAGCAGAAGGGGAGGGGGAAGGAGGGGCAGCAGCTGTTGCTCCTTCGCCGGGAGAGGCCGGCTCCTTCGCTGCTGCCGCCGAAGCAGAACTCGAGGTCGAGGCAGCCGAGTTCCCCAGCGACAAGCTCCTCCCGGAGTACGCACAGATCCGCACGCTGTTCCCCGTCAGGCTCGTGTCGATCGTCACGTGCACCGGCAGGTGCGAAGGGCCGCACTCTCTGGAGTAGAAGTCGTGGATCAAGGCATCTCCGCCGGAAGGAGGGGCTCCTTGGGGAGAAGTGGCGAACCAGCCTACGACGGCGTCGCGCGTCGAGACCTTGCGGTGGAGGGTGAGGAGGTTGGCGTGGTGGGCGATGTCGACGGCGACCTGGTTGGTTGAGGGTTTGGGTGGTGGGCGGGGAAGAAAGCGTCGAAAGCGGGGAGCGTGAGAAGAGGAGGAGAGAGGTCGACGACCCTTCGGCGGCCATCGAGTTCTTTTCTCGATCGCCCAAACGTTTTTTTTGTTGATTCCATCAATCATCACCTCCTTCTCTCTCTCTTGCCTCTCTCCGTACCTGCTCCGCCGTCTCCGAGTGCGGCACCGTAAAGCAGTCCCTCACGTCGACCGCCCCGTCGGGCGCGAACGACCCCAGGAGCGTGCCAATCACCCTGTCCGCCCCGCCGTCGGCCGGTCGGCGGCCGTGGGCGTCGGCGATCGACAGCAGAACCGCCGGCTCGATGCGCACCGAGGGGGGAGGCGCGCCGCCCATCGCCGGGAGGGCCAGGGGCTGGGTCGCGACGGAGGCCATCACGGATATCTCTCGGATGAGAGAGCGAGAGAGAGAGAGAGAGCGTCAGAAGGTGCCGGGCTCTCCTCGAGGAAGAAGAGAAAAGTGGACTTCTAAATCCGTTTTTTTTTTCCTCGCCTTTTTTTTTCACTCTCCCCTCTCTCTTTCGAGCAAAAGCCTAGTTTTTTGCCCCCCTTTTTGCTCTTCCTCTCCCTCTCTCCCACCACACCATGCTCGCCAGGGCCTTCTCCGGCCTGGCCGTGTCGACGCCCGCGCCCACACGGAGGAACGCCTCGCTGGCGTCGACCTCGTCCGTCAGGGGCGCGCCCGTGCTGCTCTGCCCGGCGTCGGCGAGGAGCGCCGCATCGGCGCCGACCGCGCGCGGCTCCGTCGTCGTGTTCGCCAAGCAGAACGCGCTCCAGAGGCAGCGCCTTGCCGAGAAGCAGCGCGTGTACAACAAGGCGCGCAAGTCGGCCGTGGCGACGCGGATCAAGAAGGTTCGTATGAGAGTAGAGAGTGGGGGATGGGATGAAGGAGGAAAGGAAAAGAGAGAGAACTAGAGCCGCCGCCGGCAACGACGTCGACGTCGAGCAAGCGACGACGGCCCACATGTCTCGTCGATTCGTGTTCTCAACTGCGCGCGTTTCGACGCGCTTGAACTGCCGGCGATCGCCAGGGATCACAATGCGCGCCATGACAGGAGCGGATTGAGTTTACAACTCCAGAAACCGCTCGGACGACAGCGCGAAAAGAGCGGTGTCGCATCGCTTGCTCTCCAACAGATTTTCCACGTCGACGTTTTTCTTCTCTTTTCCTCACCCTCTTCTTCTTCTTTTCAATCCTCATTTTCTCCATCCGACAGGTCCTGAAGGCGCTGGTCGCCGTGGGCGTCCCGACCTCCGAGGAGGACATCAAGCCCGTCGAGTTGCTCATCTCCGAGGTAAGCAATCGGGATTAGACGAAGCGAGCAAGGCGCGAGAAGGGAGAGAAGATTCTTCGAAGCAATCAAAGCGAGCGGCGGCTAGGCCTCTCGAAGGAGAGCTCCGGGGGAAAAACAAACTCACCCTCTTCTTTTCCGTTCTTTCTCTCTCTCGTCTTCTAAACTCTCCTTCAGGCCACCAAGGAGATCGACAAGGCCGTCCAGAAGGGCGTCCTCCACGCCAACACGGGCGCGAGGCGCAAGGCCCGCATGGCGGCGGCCAAGAGGAGCGCGCTTATCAAGGGCGGGCTCTACACTCCCGCTTGAAGAAGAGAAAAAAAGAACGAGGAAGAGTTTTTTTCTTCTTTTTTTCGTCCATCTCGTTTTCTTCCCGTTCGTTTTCTAATTCACAAATTATCTTGTTACACTTGATCACCCCTTTTTGGGTTTGTCGCAAAGGAGAGTTCTTTGCGGCGTTTTGATAAATAAAAAAAAGAGAAAAGAGAGAAAGAGTCTTTTGTCTCCCGTTCTTGTCGAGAAAGAAAAAAAAAACGACTCTCCCTTCTTCTTCACTTCTTCTCCTTCGCCACTCTCATCGCCACCTCCCACGCCTCCCTGGCGATCACGGCCTCCTCGTCAGCCGGGACCACCACGACTGCGACCTTGCCTCCTCCTCCTTTATCGATTCGAACGGCTTTACTCGAACCCACAGCCGCCTCGTTCCTCACAGCGTCGACCTCGATCCCAAACCTCTCGAGTCCTTCCAGCACTCTTTCACGAATCAGAGGGGAGTTCTCCCCGACGCCTCCCGTGAAGATGATCGCGTGGACCTCGCCGTTGAGGTGGCGGTTCAGAAGGTAAGCTCCCAGGTAATGGCGGATGCGGTGGACGTAGACGGACAGAGCTAGCCGCGCTCCGCCAACGCTTTCGCTTCCGTCGGAGTTGCTAGTAAAAAAAGAGCTCCCACCTTTTCCCTTCGCCTTCTCCTCCTCTTCTTCTCTCTCTTCTCTCTCCGCGGCGGCGATGACGTCACGCATATCCCCGGAAGGGGAGATGCCGGGCCCGGCGAGGGCGGCGAGCCCTGCTTCCCTGTTGAGGGAGCGGAGAACCCCTTCGACGACGGATTCATCGACTTCTTCTCCTTCATCTTCTCCTTCTTTCTCTCTTTTTCTCCTGCTCCTTCTCTCCCTTCTCTCCCTCTCTGCCGCGACCAGCAGCGGGACGGCCGGGTCCACGTCCCCGCACCGCGTCGCCATCACCAGGCCCTGAAGCGGCGTGGCTCCCAGGGAAGTGTCGACCGATCTCCCCCGGCAGATGGCGGCCGCGCTCGCGCCGGCGCCCAGGTGGAGGGCGACTGCGTCGAGAGCGCTCTCGTTCGGAGGCAGAGGCAGGCCCAGAAGCCTCGAGGTGGACGCGACGGCGTGCTTGAACGAGGAGCCGTGGAAGCCGTACTTGCGCAGCGGGACGGCGGCTGGCGGGGCGGCGGGAGGAGAAGCAGAAGAGGAAGTCGAGGTCGAGGAAGAAGACGAAGAAGAAGAAGAAGAAGAAGAAGCTCCTCCTTTGCGTTCTCCTCCTCCTCCTTCTCCTCCTCCTCCTCCTCCTCCTCCGAGCGCCCTCATCGAAGCCGGCAGGGCATACGTAAAAGCGTCGGCCTCCATGCTCTCGACGTGGAAGGCAGTGTCGAAAACGGCGACGTGCGTTGCCCGCGGGAACAGCTCCAGCGCGGCGCGCGCCCCGGCGGCGTTGGCCGGGTTGTGCAGCGGCGCCAGCGCCGTCGCAGACGCCACCGCTCGCTGCGTTTCGGCGTCGCGCCACTCCCTCGAGCGGGAGAGCCCCCCTCCGTGGACGATCCTGTTGCCGACAGCTGTCAGTTCGCTAGCAGAAGCAGATGAGAGGCCGAGGTGGGGCAGAGCCGAGGCGAGGGCAGCTCTGACGTCGCGCGCGGCGACGGGGGAGGCCGCGCCGAGCTTCTGCTCTTCTTCCTCTCCTCCTTCCTCTTTCGTCCTCCTCCTCCACGAGCGCAGCGTGGCCCCTTCCGTCCCGAGACGCTCCACGAGAGCAGAGGCCACTGGCACGAGCTCGTCTGCTTCCTTGTCTCCCTCTTCGAACAGCTTGAGCTTGAGCGAGGAGGAGCCGGCGTTGAGGACGAGGACGCTGCGGCGGAGAGTTGAGGTCGAGGAGGTCGAAGAAGAAGAGGTCGACGAGAGGAATTTTGCCGATGATGCTCTCGTCGCTGCGAGCAGCGCGAGCATGGCTGCTGCTTCTTCTCTCGAGCTAATTCCGATACGTTAGTCCTCAGACGATTCGCTGGATCTCATCGGCTAGTGTGGAGAGAAGAGCCAGAGAGAGAATCAAGCGCGAAACCGAGGTGCCGAAAGAGGGGGGGGTTGAGAGACTGAAAGAAAGAAAGCAATCGATCATGAGAGTGTCGTCGTCGTTTCTTTCTTCTTCTTCTTCTTCTTCTTCTTCACTTCGTCGTCGACGTCTCCAACTCTCTCTCTCGCTCTCATTCTCAAACTCCCCCTCCGCCAGTTCATGTCCGCGGCCGAGGACGCCCTCGCCCCAGCCCGAAGACACCAACACATCCTCCCCGACGGCCGCGTCGCCTACGAGTGGTCCCAGTCCCTCAACGACGTCACCGTCCTCGTCGCGACCGTCCCCGAGGGAGTGCGCGGCCGAGACCTCGACGTCTGCATCGAGCGCGGGCGGTGCCGGCTCGGGCTGAGAGGGAACCCTCCGTACCTGGACGTGAGTGTTTTTGTTTCTTTTTCTTTTGGAAGAGAGGCGATGCGAAGACGGTGTTTGTTTTCATCTGGTGGGAGACAGAGCGAGAAAGACGCAGCGAAGCGAGCGTACGCGCGGTGAAACGTTTCAATGTTTCTTCGACGACGACGACGACGACGACGTCGGTGACGACCGACGCGCGATCGAAAAAAAAACGACGTCAACAAAATCGCTCACGCCGTTCCGGCTTTTCTCTACTTCTTCACTCCACCAAACTCGCAGCACGCGACCTTCAGCGCCGTCAAGGCCTCAGAATCCTTTTGGACGCTCGGTAAGAGGTGGTTTAGAGGGTAGGAAACGACCAGTTTTTCTTCTTCAATTGTTTCGCCGAAGAATCATCATCTTGTTCGTTTCGGTTTGAAAATTTCTCTCTCTCTCTCTCGTCGACCTCCTCTTCTTTCCTCCTCCTCTTTCTCTCTCACCTCCTCCTTCTCTCGCCTTTCCCCACCACCCACCCCAAACAAACGAAAAAAAAAAAGAGGACGGCGTCCTCCACCTGCATCTGACCAAGGCCGACCCGGGAGAGCCCTGGGCAGCCGCGTTCGCGGGGCACGAGAAGCAAAAGACCAAGGAGGGCGGCGAACAAGCCTCCGACGCCTCCGACGACGACACGTCTCGGCTTTTACTCGAGCGGTTCCAGCGCGAGCACCCGGGCTTTGACTTCTCCGGGGCGCAGTTCTCCGGCGCCGCTCCGGACCCGAGGACGTTCTTGAAAGACCTTGAGGACCAGGAGGAGAGAGAAGAGAGGAAATGATCTGCTCTTCTTCTCCTTCTTCGGCGGCTACAGCGAGGAGGGCAAGCGCCGCCGGCTCTGCTCCGCTGCCGGGGCGGGGGAGGAGCCAAAGGGCAGCGGCAGCGGGGCCGCCGGCGCGGCCCCCGCGCTTCGTCTCCCGCCTCGCGTCCGCTCCCGAGTCCGCGAGCGACGCGGCGATGCTCTGGCCTGAGGGCGAAGCAGCGGCAGCAGCAGGAGCAGCAGCAGCAGGAGCAGCAGCGACAGCAGAGGCAGCGGCAACGGCAACGGCAGAAGCGACGCCAACAACAACCTTACCGCCGCCTGCCCCTCTCCGCGCCGACGCCGCCCCGCCTCCCGACCTCTCCTACCTCGCCGGGAAGCTCGCCATCGTCGGCGTCGGGGCCAGGGGCGCCGCCGCGGCGCGGGCGCTGGCGAGGGACTTCCCCGCGATCTCGAGCTCGAATTCTTCTTCGACTTCTTCTTCCTCTGCTCCCCGGCTGTGGGCCCTCGACTCCGACGCCGCCGCCCTCGCCGCGCCCGGCCCCGGGGACGCAGAAGGGAACGACCTCCCCCTGGCCACGCCCGTGCTCCTGACGGCGACGACGACAACAGCCGGCTCTTCATCTGCCGCTGCCGTCCCTCGCCTCAGCCCCGCGGCGGCCGCGGCGCTCGTCGCCGCCGTCGCGGGCTCGGACGCCGGCGGCCGCGGCAACGCCTCTGCCGGGGACGGCGGCGTCGCCGTCGTCCTCGGCGCGTCCTGCGGCACTCCGGGACCGCAAGCCTTGCTCGACACCGCGCGCGCCTTCGCGTCGGCCGGGGCCCTGACCGCCTGCGCCGTCGCCGCCCCCTTTGGTTTCGAAGGGGCGTCGGCCACCAGAGCGGCGGCTTCGGCGATCCGCGCCCTGGGCTCGACGGCAGCCCACGTCGCGGCCGTCGTGGACCAGGCGGTACTCGCCGCGCCCCCCTCCGAGCCCGGAGCCCCCTCGGTGACGATGGCGGAGGCCGCGGCGATTGCCGACGCGGCGCTGGCGCAGTGCGGCCGCACGCTGCTGGCGTCGCTGGCCGCCCCCGATGTCTTGGGCGTTGCGAGCAACGGTGCCGCCTCGTGGCACGCGCGCGACGCCGCCGCTGCTCCTGGAGCTTCCCCTTCGAGGAGGGGCCCGTCCGCGGCCTCTCTGTCCCTTAAGAACGCCAGGAGGGCGCTTTTACCTCCGTTGGCCGCCGCCCTGGCCCCGCCGGGGAGGTCCGCGCTCGGGCGAGGGTCCGCGGCGGTCGAGGCAGGGAGAGGCAGCGGCAACAGCGATGGAGAGGTCTCATCGCTCGTCGCGGCGCTCGCGGCCGACGCCGTCCGAGCGGCGGCGGAGAGCCCCTTCTTGCTCGACGCCGCCGCCAATTCTTCTTCTTCCTCAGCAAATGGCCCCTCGTCGCTCATCGGCGTCGTCTTCTTGCCGCTGGACCAGCTCTCCAGGGCCGAGTCGCGCGCGGCGGTGCAGGCCGCGGCCTCGGCGGCGGCGGAGGCGTTTTCGAGCGGCGGCGGCGGCGGCGTTGGCTGCGCTGCGTTTGTTTACGCGCCGTTGCTGGAAAGCGACGAAAGCGAAAGCGGAAACGCTTCCGAGCTCCGCGTCGAGGTCTCGCTGCTCGCCACCTACCCCGAAGCAGCAGCTCCAGCTGGATCAGAAGGAGCGAAGACAGCTTCTTCTCCTCGCTCTGCTCTGCCGGAAGGTGTGGCGGCGGCGATTCAGGGAGCGGCCGCGGCAGCGGCGAAGAAGGAAAAGGAGAAAGAGAAAGTCGTTGCTGCTCCCGCTCCCGCCACCGCTGCACCCCCCCCTCCTCCTCCTCCTCCTCCTCCTGCCCCGCCGGCCCCGATCGAGACCCCCTTCACCTCCTCCCCTCGCGACACCGCCCGCAACCCCAACGCCGTCGCGCGCTCGCTGGACCTGCCCCCGGCCGCCGCGGCGTGGCGCGAGGCGAGGAGGGCCCCCGTGGCGCCGAGAGTGCGATACCTCCCGGTCGGCCCCGACGGAAGCGGCGCGTTCTCCTCGCTCGCAGGTCTGAGCGACGACGACAACGACGAGGAGGACGAGGACGGAGCAAGGCTCGACGAGGACGACTGGGAGAGCGAGGAGGAGGAAGACGAGTCGGGAGGACGAAGGAGGAGGGGAGGCGTCCTTGGAGCGCTGGCGTCTCTGGCGTCGCTCCGCCGCAGTAAGGGCAAATCCTCTTCTTCGTCTTCTTCTTCCTCTTCTTCCGCGGCCGCTTCGGCTGCATCCGTGGCCAAGACCAGGGACCGCGTCGCAGGGATGCTCGAGCGGGAGAGGGATTTCGGGCCTTGAGAAAGAGTTTTGAGAGAGAGAGAAAGAGAGAGAGAAAGAGAGAGAGAAAAGAAAGTGTTGTTTTGATAAAAAGAGTAAACTAGGAGTCGTTCGTTTCGTTTTTCGTTTTTTTTTTGCAATTCTTTCTTCTCTCTCTCTCTCAATTTCAATTTTCTCTCAATTTATCACAGCTGGAGATCCGAGAAGCGCGAGGCCGCCGAGCCGGGGGCAGCAGAAGCAGCAGCGGCGGAAGCAGGTGCGGAAGCGCCGGAGCGGCCGAGCTTCAAGCCTCCTCCTCCTCCTCCGCGAGGGGCGTTGCCTCCGCCTCCGGCGCCCCTGCCATTTGCCCTCGGCGCCACGGGGCGGCGGACAGGAGGCGGCGGCGGCGGCGCCGGCGCGTCCATGCTCTCCCACTCGTCGTCGTCGTTGTCGTCGAAGTCGGCGGCGGGCGGCGCGACGTGACCCTTCGCGGGTCCCCTCGCTCCTCCTCCCCCGTCGCCACTGAAGTCGTCGCCGTCGTCGTCGTTCCAGCCGCCGCGGTCGCTCGCGCCGGCCGCAACCGACGACGACCTCCTCGACGAAGAGGAGCCGCCGCTGCCGCCGCTGACGGCGCCGCTGCTGGGTCTCCGCACGGCCGAGACGAGGGGGGCCCGCGGCCTGGGCGGGATCACCAAGACGTCGGGGGCCGCGCGGGTCGGAGGAGGAGCGGCGGAAGAATAGTGGTTTGAGCTTCCACCTCCGTTGCCGTTGCCTCCGCCGCTCCAACTCCCTCCTCCTCCGCCTCCGCCTCCAATTCCTCCGCCTCCTCCGCTCGCGGCGTGCAGCGGCACCCCGTGCGCGCTGACCCCCTTCAGACTCGCCTCCTCCTCCTCTTTGCGATCCTTCTCGTCCAGCGCCGCGGCGTTATTCTTGAGCGAAGCAATAACGGCATCGACGGCGGCCAGCGCCGCCCTGCGAGCGCGGCCGTCGCCGTCAGCGCACACGGGAGCCAGAGCCGGCAGCCCTCGCGCCGCGACCTCGGCCGGGCCGTGCAGGTGGAGCGCGGAGGCCAGCGCGGCGGCCCCGGCGGCACGCGCCGGAGGGAAAGGGTCGCGCAGGGCGCGGGCGAAGGCGTTGAGCAAGACGCCCCTCTGGACCGTCGCCGCGTCCAGGAGAGGGGCGAGGTTTCCCAGCAAGATCGTCGTGTTGGCCCTGATCCCGCCCTCCGAATCCACTTGCGCCCTCGCCAGGTGCTTGAGTAATCCCTGTGAGAGCGTGCGGGGCTGGAGCTTCGGTGCCAGGGTGAGCATTGCTTTCAATGTCAGTTCGCGGATGTAAGGGCTCGGGTCCGTGAAGCCGCAGCCGAGGGCGTTGCCCGCCGCAGCCGCGTTGCCATTGTTTCCTCCTCCTCCGCTGCCTGTCGCCGTCCCCGTCAGCGCCGGGTACACCTCGGCCTCGACGATGGACGCGGGCAGCCTGGCCCCGAACTGCGGGATCCCTTCGAGCAGGCTTCGCCTCACGCCCCTGTCGGCCGAGCACCGCAGCAGCCGGGCCAGCAGCGGCGCGGCCGTTGCCACGAAAGCGTCGTCGTCGAGCGAGTTGGCGATCGAGAGCAAGGGGGGGACGGCGGAGGGAGGGGCGCCGCCGAACTCTACGGCGGCCCCCAGGGCAGGGAGGAGCCTCCTCTGCGCCACGACGGGGGGGAAGCGAGGCAGAGCGGCGGCGAGGGAATCGGCCGAAGAAGAAGAAGGATAGGAAGAGTCTTCGGTGTTACTTCCACCTCCTCGGAAGAACGCCTCCTTCTCGGTCGCGTCCCGCACCGCCAGCGAGTCCAGGAACGCAAGAGCCCGCACGGGAGGCGTCCTCAGCGCCGGGGATTCCGCCAAGCTTGAAGGGTTGAGCCTTCGAGCAGGGCTCGAAGCCAGCAGCCTCTGATAATCTCTGACGAGCTCTGGCGGCAGCTGCGTCGCGGCGCCGCGCAAGGCCCCGGGAGCCGCCGGCAGGGTGTGTCCCCCAAAGGCCTCCGCCACGAGGCAGCCCAGGCCCCAGGCGTCGACGGCCCAGGGAGGGGCCCCCGAGCCCGCAGAGAGGGCCTCCCACTCGCCGCGCTGGGCCTCCCCTGGCAGGTAGTGGCCCCTCGCGCAATTCGTCAAGAGCGGGCGCGAGCCGGCAGCCAGCGGAGGTAAGTTTGAGTGCGGCGAGAGATTCGATAAAGCAGCAAACTCCGTCATGAGGTCGAAGCAGCAGAGCTTCCACTCCAGGGAAGGGGTCACCGCGACGGTCGCGGCGCACACGTTGCCGTGGATGAGCTTGCAGTCGTTGGACAGGAAGGAGACGGCGCGGGCGACCGAGTGAAGGCCCATGGCGACGAAGTCGCTCCGCTGGCTCCGGGTCATCTTCGTCGTCGAAGTTTTTCCTCCGCTTCCTCCGCTGCTAAGCTCCTCGAGCGTCGACAGCAGCGGGGTGGCCGGCTCCGTGACGAGGTAGATGACAGTCTCTCCGCGCTCCTCGGCCTCGTGCGTGTCGCGGAACGAGAGGATGTTTGGGTGCTTGACCTGGAGAGGAAGAGGAGAGGTAGAAGAAAAGAGACAGAGAGAGAGGAGGTTGAGAGAGAGGAAAAAAAAAAAAAACGAAAAACGAAAAAAACGGGCGCACCTCCTTTCCTCAATCGAAACGCCTTTCTCTTTTCTCCTTCTCTCCCTCTTTCTCCCTTCTCTCTCCTTCTTTCTCCACTCTCTCCGACCCTCTCAAGCTCACCGTCTTCAGCTTGCGCACGCCGTGCCTGGCCAGCTCCAGCCTGGCGTCTCCCGGGCGAGCCGAGAGGCGCCAGACCGAGACGGGCGCCTCGTCGTCGCGGGCGACGCCGGCATGGTGCGTCCAGCCCGTCCATTCCCCGCCCGCGCGGGCCTCTCCCACGGTGTAAGGGAAGGCGGGGGCCTGGCCCACGAGCGCGGCGAGCTTGTTGAACATTATTGCAATAGAGGGAAAAGAAAAAAGAGGAGGGAGACAAGGCAGGGGGGGCCTCCAAAGAGAGCGAGAGGAGAAGTGATTCTCTTTCGTCGAATTTCTATCGCTTGACTTCTTCCACTTCTCTCGATCGCTAGCAAAATCGGCTCCCTCCTTTCTCGCTTCTCGCCTCTCTCTCGCTCTCTTCCTCGATCAATCTCTCCAACGATGACGGCATCATCGTCGACGCAGCAGCAGCCCACCAACCCCCTGGAGGCCCTGTCGAGCGCCGCGAGGGGCGCGGCGGAGGCGGTCGCTTCGACGCTCGCCCGCATCGGCATTCCGCCGCTGCCGCTGCCTCGTCGCCAATCTTCTCAACCTCAAAAGACTCAACCCCGACCAACAACGAGCCCTCCATCGTCATCTGCCCCTTCCTTCCCGGGAGCCCGCGCAGCAGCAGCGGCGGCCTCGCACCGGGTCACCAAGGAGGACCTGGGACGGGCGACCTGGACGCTCTTACACACCGTCGCCGCTTCCTTACCAGCAAACCCTTCCCGCTCTCAGAAGAGGGCCTTCAGCTCGCTGGTGCACAGTCTGGCCGAGCTCTACCCCTGTGCCGAGTGCGCCGACCACTTTGGCAGGATCGTCGACGCGAGGCCGCCGGAGAGGGCCCTTGCCGCGGGCGGCAGGGACGGGGGAGGGGAGGCGGCGCAGCAGTGGTGCTGCGAGGCGCACAACGACGTGAACGAGAAGTTAGGAAAGCCGCGCTTCGACTGCTCCCTGGCAGGCGCGCGGTGGTCGAGCCTGGACTGCGAGGTGGACGGGAGGTCGGGGTGCGAGCTGGTGGTTGGTCCGGGGGGAGGTCGAGGGAGGAGGAAGGCGTGAAAAAGAAGAAGAAAAGAAGAAAAGTTTAAAAGTTTCCATTGTCATTGTTGTTTTGATGATACATTTTCTCTCTCTTTCGCTCTCCCTCTCTCTCCGAGTTTTTTCAAAAGTTCTCCCCGCCGGGCCTGCGCACGTAGGAGCGCTCCGGGTCCCTGACAGTGGAAGCGGCAGAGGCGGAAGCGCCGTTCGAAGCGGAAGCTGCTCCTCCTCCGGTGGCGGCGCCGACGCCGCCGTTCCACGAGCTAGGAAGGCCCTTGGTGTCGCCGGGCTTGCTCTTCTTCTTCGCCACCCCACCTCCACCTCCGCCTCCGCCGCTTCCTCCTTTCTTCGCAAAGTCCCTCCAAGCCCCGACGCGCCCTTCCCTAGTCTTCTCCCACACCTTCTCGCTCTTGCGCTCGGTCTTGGCCTTTTTCCTCTCGGCCTTGGCCTCGTCTGCGAGCCTCTCTTCCGTTTCTTTCAACCTTAAAGTCAGCTTGCGCCTCTTGAACTCGTTGCGCGCCAGCAGGTCCCGCGCCAGCGCCCTCCACCGCTCGTGGAACTGGTCCGAGCGCTCCCACGCGGCCTGCACTCCGGCAGCGCCGCCGTCGACAACTAGGGCCGCCAACCTCGCCGCGCCGTTCCTCTTGGCTTCCTTCCTCCTCTCTGCCCGGAGCTGCTCCCGCGCAGAGCCCAGCACGAAGCGCAGTTCTTCGAGCCCTTTCGCTCCGTCCCTTAAAGCGGCGGAAGCGGCCCCGAGCAGGTCGAAGGCGTCGGAGGCGCGAGGGTGCGAGCACTTGTCCGGATGAACTAAAAGAGAAGACTTCCGGTAGGCCCTGCCGAGCTCGGCAGCGTCGGCGTCGAAGCGGGCCCCGAGCTGCTCGTAGGGGTTGAGCTTGAAGGCGCCCAGGATGCGGTTGACCTCGGCATCGCGGTCGGCGGCCTTGACCTCGGCGAAGAAGGAGGCGAGCAGGGCTTCGTCGTCGAGCGGGGGTTCGGGTTCGGGTTGAGGAGGTTGAGAAGCAGGGGCATCGGAATCGGCGGCGCCGTTGTTGTCGGCCTTTGTCGCCTCTTCTCCTCCTTGTCCGTTTGGATGTTGCTCTCCTCCCTCAGCGGGAGCGTTGTTCACGGTCGCCTTGTCGGCCTCATGGGGCTGCGAGGGCGCCGGAGGGTCCTGCGGCGGAGCGGGAGCAGCGGGAGGGGCGATGACGACGGCGTTGTCGGCGTTCGTTGGCGTTGTCGTCGTCGTCGCTTTCGGCTCTTCCGCTGCTGCTGCAGCTGCCGCCGTCGCTCCTGCTGCTGCCGCTGCTGCTGTCGCTCTAGTAGCAGCCTCAGAGGCTTCAGCAGCACGCTCGCCAGCGCCTACGCCCTCCATCGTTTTGGAGAGAAGACGAAAAGCGTGGGGAGTTGGAAGGGAGCGAATGAAAAGTGAAAGAGAAATCGAGTTTTCTCACTTTTTTTTTTCTTCCGCTCTTTGAAATTCAAAAGGGCTAGTAAAAAAGAGGCTCGTTTGCTCCTCTTTCTCCTTCTCCATTTCATCTCCTCGCCTCCACCAACCGCATGACGTACGCCCAGGGGCTCCGTGCCGCCGGTGGCGTGGCCAAGAAGGCCGCGAAAAAGGGCGGCGGCGGGTTTTCAGGTGAGGAAAGATCGATGATGTCAAAGACGTCAAAACGTTCAAAACGGCGGCATGCCCTTCTGTTTTTCCTTCGTTTTTTGTCACCTCGAGCGAATCCCTCCGATAGTCACTTCTCTTCACGAGGACGTAGATGACGATGTGGAGATTCGTCTCGAAGGAATAGAAGATTAACGGGCACTGGGAAGCTTGCGTTTTTTGTTGTTGTTGGATGCGGAATCGAATTCGTCTTTCGTTTGACGACGGCGGCTCTCTCTCGCTCTCTCGACGTCGCCTGGGCGCTAACCTCTTTCCTCCTCCCTCCCCCTCTTCTCCTCTCCTCTCCCGCCCTCCAAACCCCGCAGGCATCGAGTTCCTCAAGTCGCGGGGCCAGCACATCCTCAAGAATCCGGCCGTGGTCAACGCCATCGTCGAGAAGGCTGGGGTGAAACCCACAGACGTCGTCCTCGAAATCGGTCCGGGCACCGGAAACCTGACGCTGCGCCTGCTGGAGCGCGCCAAGGCGGTCGTCGCGGTCGAGGTCGACCCTCGGATGGTCCTGGAGCTGCGCCGCCGCGTCGCCGGAACGCCCCACGAGTCCAAGCTGACTGTGCTGCAGGGGGACGTGATGCGGACCCAGCTGCCATTCTTCGACCTCTGCGTCGCCAACATCCCGTACCAGATTTCGTCCCCCTTGACCTTCAAGCTGCTGTCTCACACGCCGGCGTTCAGGTCGGCGGTCATCATGTTCCAGCACGAGTTCGCGATGCGGCTGGTGGCGAGGCCGGGGGACTCTCTGTACTGCCGCCTTGCCGCAAACGTGCAGCTCCTGGCGAAAGTTAATCATCTCTTGAAGGTCGGCGCCAACAACTTCAGGCCTCCGCCCAAAGTTGATTCGTCCGTAGTCAGGATCGAGCCCCGGAGGCCTCCGCCTCCCGTGCACTTCGGCGAGTGGGACGGCCTCCTGAGGCTGGCCTTTGGCAGGAAGAATAGGACGCTCGGGGCGCTGTTCAAGCAGAGCGCGGCCTTGACGCTGTTGGAGCACAACGCGAGGACGCACGAGGCATTGGCCAACGCCGCCGCCGGGATCCCTCCTTCAACAAGCGGAGGCATCGCCGCGATGGCCATGGACGACTCCCTGGCCTGCGTCGCCGAGGACGAGGACGAGACGAACGAAGCGAAACAAGCGAATGCGAATGCAGCGATCAACAACCCGGCGCACCAGCGCCGGCGCGGGAAGGTCTCCGAGGAGTTCCGGGCCCGTGTCGCGCGCGTCGTCGAGTCGAGCGGCTTCGAGCAGGCGCGCGCGTCCAAGATGTCGCAGGACGAGTTCCTGGGGCTGCTGGCGCACTTCAACGCGGCCGGGATCCACTTCGCTGCTTGAGAAAGAGAGAGTTGCGTTTTAGTTTCTTCGTTTCCTTCTGTCCTGCACCAAACAAACACTTCAATGAATGCTCTTGAAATATACAGAGAGAGAGAGAGAGAGAGAGAGAGAGAGAGAGAGAGAGAGAGAGAGAGAGAGAGAGAGAGAGAGAGAGAGAGAGAGAGAGAGAGAGAGAGAGAGAGGGGGAGGG
>Ga0114918_10001299_pt1 | contig 22288 bp, 60 predicted proteins | sample LantaG_FD_87015 | JGI IMG/M metagenome (GOLD analysis project Ga0114918, IMG submission 87015) | Deep subsurface microbial communities from Baltic Sea to uncover new lineages of life (NeLLi) - Landsort_02402 metaG | ecosystem: Environmental > Aquatic > Marine > Oceanic > Sediment | place... | reverse complement strand
TTCCAATTACATTTAATACATAATTTTAATATTAATATATTTTATTCAATTAGATTTTGGATAACTGTTATATTCAATAGGTATAATACCAATTATTATTCTTCTAAGAATAAAAAGGGTTGGGAATTAACCTTTGAAGATGATTTTGATTCGGATGAAATTGATTGGGGGGTGTGGAGTAAATGGTGGAGTGATGGTAATGGTACTGATAGGACTAAAACATCAGCAATATCAAGTCTTGATTGTTTAGAGTTAGATGGGGACACACACCTTATTATAAAAACAGAAAAGAATAACGATCCATCAAGTATATATCCATTAAAGTCAGGTAGATTATTTTCATCATACTCAGAGAAATTTGGTGTTCATGGTTTTCAACAAATGTTCGGATATTTTGAAACAAGGTGTAAACCACCAAAGCAAGGTATATTATTTTGGCCAGCATTTTGGTTATGGAATAACACATGGCCGCCTGAAATTGATGTATTCGAATTTATGTCTGAAAAGGATATTGGAAAAGATTACACCAAAGGAATTTCATTTACAACACATTGGGGATATTTGGGTAAAGAACATCGTGGTGGGTTTTTTGGTTCACAATTAGGAAAAACATTAAGAAGAACCTTACTATTTTTAACCACACCTAAATGGAATGAAAAATTCCATGTTTATGCTTGTAAATGGACACCATATTCAATTAAATGGTATATAGATGATTTATGTGTCTATCGACATATCTATAACATACCAACCACACAAATGAGCATACTTCTTAGTAGTAGTCCTGGTGTCGAGCATATACCAACAGATGATGACTTACCTGGCGAATTCATTATTGACTATGTAAGAGTATATAAAAAAACAGAATAATAATTAAAAAAAAAATAATGAAATTACAAATTAAGTATACCCCAGATGGTAAAAAGGTTCTTTTACAGGATATTATTAATCAGAACGAACATATTGTTCAAGAAATCATTGTTATAGATGGTGAGGAAATTCCATCAGGTGTTAGTTTTATAACAAAAATATTATATGATGATCCTATTGAAACTTGGTACGAAAAGGAGTTAAAAAAACAAAAGGAAAGATATGATAAAGTGTATGATGCCAATGAAAGAGAAATAGTAAAGTTAAAAAAAGAACATAGTAAGGCATCAAACGAATTAAAACAAAAATTATCACACATATCTAAAATGGTTGATAAGGTATCTCCAGAAGACTTTGAGTTACTTGGTGATTATATTACAGGGAATATCAAATATGTTGTCGTTATTGGTTATGATTTTAAAATAGTCACACTTGAAGATTTTAATCAAATGTATGAAAATAAATTACGATTAATTTCATTTTTTGGTCAATCTAATGGGGAATTTAGATACTCTATGGGTGAATATAGTGATTGGTCTGGGGGACATAAAACATTTATACCTTGCAGAACATACTCTGAAGCAAAAGAAATTCTTCAAAACCACATAGATTTTTTAGATAGTTATTCAGAGTATACTATTTTAATAGGAAAGGAACATGGACTAAATTTAGATAAAGATAAAATTAAGGAATATAAGAAAATGAGAATAGAACATTATGAGAAAGAACTTGAACGTATGGTGGATTCACAAGAGCTAACGAAAGAAAAAATATCAAAACTTAAATCATTATAAAAATACTGTACAAAATGAAAAAAATTAACGTACCTATATTATTATTCATATTAACATCTTTTGGTAGCCTTTATTTCTTTTACACTAAAGATTTTTTAATAGGGTTTATTCTATTATTTTATGGGATTGGCTCATTATTATTTCACATTTTTAGAGAAATTAAATAATTTTTATTTGGCCATATCAAATATTTTACTTATCTTTGTACCATATTAAAATTAAGCTATGACTTATTTTCATAATATGAATACAGAAAAAAAACTTCAAAGACCACGAAAAGGTAAAATGATTGGTGGCGTTTGTGCCGCAATCGGTAACAGTCTTAATATAGATCCAACAATATTACGAATCGTGTGGTTATTAACCATATTACTTGCAGGAACAGGTCTTCTTGCGTATATAATTTGTTGGTTACTTATTCCACTTGAATCATAAATAAATTAATATGGATGATATAATCAAAGCACCATTCACAAAAGAACAGGTTAAAAAGTTAAACGAATATCAAATGTCCGGATGTTTTCATCCATTTACCTGTTGTGGACACGATGGGTGTGTAAGGGATGAAGATAATAATTACGGACTACTTATTGCAACTGAAGATGGTTGGGTTTGTCCTTGTGGTAAATGGAAACAAGATTGGGCTCATAAATTTATGTCTAAAGGCCCACCCAAAGAGTTTATCGATTTTAAATCAGGAATCTTACCAACATTAGAGCACCTTCAAAAATTAGAAGGGTTAAAAAAATTAGAAAATTTAAAAAACCCTAAAAAAAGAAAATGAAAAAAGTAGTAAATCTTAATATAACTGTTAGGTATACATCTAATAGTCGAGGCGACCCAGATTTTTTGGAAACCCAGTCAGGAAATCTATTAAAAGGATTAATAAACGATAATGTATCCCAAAAAATAAGAGATTTATATAATATACAAATTGAGGATATAACAGTAATAGACAATGAAACAAAAATATGAAAAAAATATATCTAACCGAGCATATTGAAACTAAATGGGAAGGTATAAGAATTGCATCATTGTCATTTGAAAGAGCAAATATCGTCTGTTCATTATTATTTCCTGAATATCAAATTATCGGTAAATTAATTAAAGAAATGAAATATTACGATACAAAAATTAATTAGTTATTAAAACATTAAATAAAATGGAAATAAAAAAAACTAATAGAGGGTTTAGTTATAATGAGTTCACCGACCTATACGGAGAAAAATGCTCAATACAAAAATCAAGTTTAGCGACTGATGACGCTATATGGATAGGAATTGATAACCCACAAATTACTGTTTTTGAAGATGAAAATAAGGGTAAATATTTGAATATACCCACACCAATAAATTGGTCTGTTAGTGGTAGAATGCATCTAAATCGGGAACAAGTTGAAGAATTATTACCTATATTGGAAAAATTTGCTGAAACGGGAGATCTATAATGAAAAAATATTTGTTTGTAGGTGAAGAACGGTCACAACTAGCAATTAAAATGGGTGTTACGTGGAAAGATAAACGTCTTGCCGCTGCTCACCTATCAAAAGCGGTTGAAAATCTTGGGGTTGATTGGGATGATTGTGATTTTGCAAATGTATTCGAAAACGAATTACCCAAAATAAGACGATTTAAGGGTCCCGTTATAGCAATGGGTAGAAAGGTCGAAAGAGAACTTAAAAGACGGGGAATCGATTACCATTACATCCACCACCCCGCTGCACGAGGTAAGATAAGGATAATTGAAAATTATAAAGCACACGTAAAAGAAAATATCGGACATATACTAATTTAAAATGGATAATGATTTAAGAATATTAGTAGAAAGGTTAGAAAGAATTTTTCCACATTTAAAGTTGTATTATGAAGGTGAAACTTTTTTTCCTGAAAAAAGAACAAAAAGTGGGATAAAGTCTGATATAGAAAAATTGAGTATATATGATGATTTTGCTCCTCCAAGAGAATATGATTGGTACGATATCATTAGAATACTTAAAGATAATGGATTAGAAATTAAAAATAAAAAATAAATGATGAATTATAAAGATATGACCTTTTGTCCTTTTTATAAGGATTGTAAAGATGCTGAAAAATGTCACAGACCATTAACTAAAGAAGTATTAGATGACGCAGAAAAGTGGTGGTCATCTTTTGGTGAACAAGCTCATAGTGCACCCATTTCTAGATTTACCGAAAAACCAAAATGTCACATAAAAAAATAAAAAGAAAATGAAATTAGTTAAAGTAGTAAGTACAGTACCCATCGAGGGTAAAAATAATTTTAATGTTGGTGATTCATTAACTAACTTAATTGAAATGAAACAACGCAGCATTCAAAAGGAATGGAATCAATCTACCATTATTAGGACAGAAACAACAGCCAGTAATGGTATATGGGCTGTTACTATTACATTTGAGGTTCTGGGTAAAAAAGATTTATAATAAACATTATACTAAAGAAAAAATATGAAACTATATTATATTAACCCAAACAATTATGGGGCGGAATATTTTACAATAGCAAAAAATCCAAGTGAAGCCTTGTTGAACTTAAAAACATATCTACATAGTAAAACAATATTATCAAAAACCGACCCTGAATATTGTTATATAGATCAACATATAGAAAAATATAATGAATGGAAAGGGGTTATACCTAATAACTTACCTCATGAGTACACAATAGAAGAATATGAAGAAGGTGAGGTGATTGAATCAGAAATATCATAAAAAATAAAACTATGACAAAATTTAGTAACACATCAATTAACGAATTTGTAGAAATAGAGGAAGTATATAGAACCTATACTTTTATTAAAGAGGGTTATAAATATGATATAGTCGTTCATCTTCCGAGACAACTAAGTGTTAGTGAAAGTGGAGGACATAGAATATACTCAGAAGATGGTAAATCCCATTATATCCCAAGCGGATGGGTTCATATTGAATGGGAAGTCCCAGTAGGTGCTCCAAATTTTAGTGTATAATATTATGAGTTTACATAATTGTATAAAATGTTGGCAAACGCCATGTGAATGTGGGTATGATTGGAAAGATTATAATTTAGACCAACTCGCAGAATATATTGCAACAACCGTAAAATATAAAACTAAACAAGAAGCCTTAGAAGTAATGAAAAAAGCAGAATTTATAATTCACTCAACACATAAACAAAGTATAGATGAGTAAAAAAGATGAATTAGGTAATAGAATGAAGGATTTCTATGAAGATAGAACCAGAAATTTTCTACCAAGAAGAACATATACGATTATTCGTGTAGATGGTAAATCATTTCACACATATACAAAGGGTCTTAGTAGACCTTTTGATTCGAAATTAATGGATGATATGGATGAAACCGCGGCTTATATGTGTAAGAACATACAAGGAGCGAAATTTGCGTTTGTACAAAGTGATGAAATTAGTTTATTATTGACTGATTTCGAATCGATAGTAACAGACGCTTGGTTTGATGGTAACATACAAAAAATAGCGAGTGTTAGTGCAAGTATGGCAACCGCTAAGTTTAATGAACTACGCCCTGGTAAAATTGCGTTATTTGATAGCCGAGCATTTATTATACCATCATCAATTGAGGTAGAAAACTATTTTATTTGGAGACAACAAGATACAGTACGGAATAGTATTAGTTCAATGGCTCAATCTATGTTTAGTTCAAAACAATTACACAAGAAAACCGCTAAAGAAATGGTGGAAATGTGTTCAGAAAGATGGAATCATTGGGATAGTTATACATCTAAAATAAAATATGGTAGATTAATTTTAAAAGAAAGCTATCTTAAAGATGAGGCGGTAAGAACGAAATGGGTAAGTAATGGAGCAAATTTATTTACATCTGAACGCGGAACATTAAGTGATTTAATACCTAAACAACAGCGAACACAAATTCAATAATATAAATGAAAACAATAGAATCATTAAGACAAAATAATAAAGACTTAATGTCTTATTACAAAAATACGAATCAGTATAGTGCTCCTGAAGCAAAAAAGGGTTTGGATAAAGCAAAAAAACAAATTCAATTAAATAATAAAGCAATATTAGCACTTGAACAGGGGATGACAAAGGAAATTATCGAAAAATCATTAAGGGAAACTAAGAGTAAACTAAATTTACTTGAGTTTAAACGTAATTTTCATGTAAAAAGTAATGATGAAGATAAGCTGAAAGAATTAAAAAAAGAATATGATAAAAAAATGGGGATACCACAATTAAAAAAACAAATAAAATTCATCCAATTTTTACTTAAATAAGAATAAAATGGATAAAATATTACACTTAACATTAAAAAAGGAATGGTTTGATATGATCGATTCCGGGGTAAAAAAGGAAGAATATCGTGAAATTAAACCATATTGGACAAAACGATTCTTTAATGAAGATGGTTCAACCAAAGATTATGATATCATTAGATTTAAAAATGGTTATAACTCAGATTCTCCAGTATTCAATGTTGAATTTAAAGGTATTAGACTTGGAAAGGGAAACCCTGATTGGGGTGGTGATAAAAACAATGTTTATATATTAATCTTTGGAGAAAAAATATGAACAAGAAAATAAAAAAATGGATATATGCAAGTTATGCCATTATATGTATAATTTTAGTCATATACCTAATGTATAAAGCAATTATATCCTTATGAAATCTAAATTATTATGTTTAATATTGGTGATGATCTTTATTTGGTGGTTTAAAATATCTGTTGATAATTGGAACAAAAACGCTATTGAATATAATAAATCTATGAAAAAACATTGTCCTTGTGAGAAATGGAATTATGTAACTAAAGGATATTGGGAATGTGATTGCTAAAATATAAAATATAAAATATAAAAATATGAGTAATAAAAGTAGAAAAAGAAATTTACGTAAAATAGTTGTTAACGGTCAATTATACCATTGGTTGGTATTTGATTATAATTGTGATGGTGATGGTGGGTCTAAATTTAAGATATGGAAAGATAAGGTAGTTGTACACGATGACATTGTTTCAACTGAGGGGATAACACCAAGAATGGTAAAAGATATAATATTAAATTTTGATTAAAATAACACAATATATGTTGCTTTTTTTGGTAATTTCACATATTTGTTGTATATTTGTGAAGAAAAGAACAATATAATGATAAATAAATTTGTACAAATATTAATATCCCTAACCCTTACCGCTGGTTATATCACTATAACATTGGTAAACGATATTTTCCACATTATTGATATATTTTTCGGTATGTGTGTATTTTTCATTGGATTATGGGTAACAAATCAAATAAATAAAAAATATGAGTAATCAAAAAACAACAAGTAGTAGTGTTTTATACCTAATAATATCAATAGCAACAGCGGTTATCGGAATGCAAATTCACAATAGTGTGTTTTGGGCGATAGTAGATTTCTTTTTCTGGCCATTTGCTTGGTTAAAATGGTTAATATGTCACGAAGTTTCAATATCAATAATAAAAGAAGCATTCAGCTTTTTCTTTAATTAATATTAATATGGAAAGATATATGTACAATGATATAAGGGTATTTCAAGCAATATTAGAAGCCAAAAAAAACGATAAATCATTTACAGAAAAAGGATTTTTAGGAATGCTCCCAAAATATAAACAACACGAAGTAAGAGAAATATGGTTCGAGGGTATTGCTCTTGATATAGAAAAAGGATTGGAAATAGGTAGTTATCAAGGACAAAAAGTTGAACTATATAATAATACCATAACCCCCAAACAAAAAGAATTTTTAGATAAATTTTATAAACTAGCAGAAGAATATAACTGTGCAATCCTTTATCATCCACATGAAGGTATGTGTGTAATGGATTTAAATAGAGAATAAGATATGAAAGAAAAAAATTTTTATTATAAAATAACAGTAAAAGATCATAGTCCAATAGATGAGTTTGATGACTTTATGGAAACCCAAGCAGGACCATTTATTGAAGAAATGATAAAAGAATATGTTACCGAAAAAGCAATGAATATTTGGGATCTTGAAATTGTAAATGTTGAAGAAATAGACGAAGATGCTAAGAAGGTTTAAAACATATAGAAAATGTACCGGTGGGGTGTGGATTTATACTATGAGACGAAAATGGTTAACACTTTATGAGTATGAATTTTATATTGGTTATGGATTCGACCCCATTTTAATGAAAATAGAAAATTATTTTACTTAAAATAACAGAAAATGAAACTAACTAAAAATGAATCAAAGAAATTACTTTTAGCTAAAGCCTTAAAAGAAGAAAAAGAAAGGTTACCAGAATATTCAATTTTTGGTGAAAAGAACGATACCAAGGATTATGATAAAGCTATTGAATATCTTAAAACTGGTAAAATTCCTAAAAATTATGAAAATTCCGAACTATTAATTGGGGTTATTGATGATTTTGATATGATGTGTTCAGATTATGGTGTATAAAATAAAAGAAAATGGGACTATCTAAAAAATCATAAAATGAAAATTATTATTACGTTAATGTTAACCACATTATTATTAGGTTGTTACACACCCGCAACAAACAATGGTGGGAACGAACTTGAAAGAGGAACATACACCATTAATGAAAGAGAATATAAGTATAAGGTCGTAATTATCGATGAATGTGAATATATTATGTTCTCAGATCCACATAGTGGTTATGGTGGAACAAAAGTAACACACAAAGGAAACTGTAAAAATTGTAGGGATTTCCAAGAAAAACTTTTTAATAGAAAATGAAAATAGAAAACGATAATTGGTATCTTAGACTTCATAGGAAGGCTGGTGAAGACAAGTTAAATGCTGGTGTTGGTTTAGCAAGATTAGCAATTTTAGGTATAGCTTTCGGACCCATTATTATTCTCATGACAATTGTATACTTAGTAAACAAATAAAAAAAAGAAAATGGAATTTAAAATACCCATAGATTTTTTATTAGTAATGTTAGCAATATGTTCACCATTTCTATTTTCTGTTCTTTTATTTTTTGGAAATGAAATTGGTAAATATTTTAATAAATCGATAAAAAAAAATAGATAGATATGAATAATAAAGACTTTGAATACAAGGGGTATATGTGTAATGAAGCTCAGGAGTTTTTTAAAGGCAATGTAATTACTGAAGAACGTGATGGGTGTGCTGTAGTTGGACATTTTATAAAATTATCAAATGGTACAACTTATCTACCATCAAAAGGTGATAAATTTAAAAAAGATTTAGACGGTAATATTATAATGATTTAATAAATCAATAAAAAAATAGATAGATATGAATAATAAAGACTTTGAACAGGATATTGAATATCTTAAATCAAAAAGAGATGAACAACTTAATAAATTAATAATCGCAATTACTACTGGTAAATGTGAAGAAATTATTAATAATAAGTTTAAATCCTTAATGAGGAAGCAAGAACAACTAGCGTTAGCGAAAGATGCTTTTTGTATATATAAAAAGATGAAGAAAAAAGAAAAATGGAAAAATAATAAAATCGTACAAAAAATTATCGAACTTCGTAAAGATTATGAGTTTAGATTTATGTATGCTGGTTGTTCAATGGGGTTTGGTGAAATAAAAATCGAAGATATGTGGGAATGTGATTGCTGCGGAACACTAGCAAGTAGTTTAGAATCTGTATACCATAAAACAGATAAAAATAAATCAATAGGTATATGTCCCACTTGTGGTGAACTATGGAGGGTTGTTCCAATTGTTAGCAATAACGAAGTGGCGGTTTGCCCTGAGTGCAAATCTACAAGAATATTTAAACATCATGGAGCTATGAATGAATGTGTACAATGTGGCAATGAGTGGCAAACTGATTTCTAACTAATATGAAAGAAATACCAATTGATATATCGGTTTATGTTGTTAGAAACCAAGAAGGAAAATGGTTTCGATCAAAAGGATTAAATGGTGCTGGTGATTCTTGGGTTGATGATTTTAAAAAAGCCAGGATATATACCAAAATAGGACCCGCAAGAAGTTGTGTGACTTGGTGGACAAATCGTTATCCTAAGTATGGTATACCTGATATTATTGAACTAAGATCTACAACAGGAGTGGTACTTGACGAAAAAAATCGGGTAAATAAGGCACTTCACAAAATTCAAAAAGATAAGGATGATTACGAAAAGCGTAGAAAAGAACGCGATGTAAAATATCTCCAAGAAAAATTAGAAAACACACAAAAAGAATTAAAAAAATTAATAGATGAAAAAACTTAGAACTAAATATTACCAATGGCAAGCAAATTATATTATAAAACTAATTAAATCTGTACCAAAAGATATGGTTGAGTATGTCTACATATCAGGAATGAACTTAAATAAAAAAGCCATAGACAAAGGTATATGGTTAAATTAACAATGGAAAGATACATAAAAATAAGAGGATATGAAGCGGGTATAGATGATAAAGGTGTTGTTACATTTATTAGATTATTTAAAAATAATATAACTATCGGATTTTATACGAAAGATATGAATGATGAAAAAACCCTTGAACAATTTATAAATGATAAAATAGACTTATATGAATCATCACATTAAAAAATAAAATAGTATGAAAGACGTATTAAAACTATTATTATTTAAAGAAGTCACTAAGAAAACTGAGAAAAATTGTCATATCAGGATATACAATTTCATCTTCGGAATTATAGGGTGGGTTGCATTATTACAATTTATAATTATAACATCCTTGTCTATATATGCACATATTTTTTTAAAATAAAATAACTTAATATGAATACAATAACCACAATATTCGCGATATTATTCATCATTCAATCGGTACTGTTTTTAATTGTACTAATTAGGGTTAGAAGAACAGGTAAAATCATGAAAAGAGTTCTAAAATCCATTAAGGACGACTTAGAAAGATATAAAAATTTGGGGGTTTAAAATGACATTTGAAGAAAAAATAATAATGTTGTTAACATCATATGATGTAATATTATGGATAATATATATAGTCTGTTTTATTTGGCTTTTTTATCGGTTGAATGTCACAAGTAATTATAAAAAAAATAATATGAAAAAATCATTTACCATAACAGATTATGAAAATTATATGAAAGTTGTTAATAGAAGAATTAAGGATATTGAAGACTCATTAAAAACTATTGACAAGCATAAAAAAATATCAAATCTTTCATTTGAAGATTGGGTTAAATATCAAAACGGTGAATTAAAAATATATATGAAAGATTTAGAAGTTAAAATAGAATCAATGGCACCTGATGGTGTTGTGGTGGATGAATGGTCAATGAAAATTGGTATGAAAGAAAATGAGGGAAAAAATGTAACCCGACTATTCCTACATATAGGTGAATGTCTATATCGTATCGATAATAAAGGTTTTATTATAGATAGAATCGTTCCACACGAAAATTCCTGACATATAATATATTTATATGTATGAAATTAGTTGATACATATAATAATATCATCCTACAAGAATATTCCAACAAAATTATTAGTTTTCTTACCAATAAATTTAAGCAGGAAAATCCTGAATTAGATGATAATACTATATTAAAATATATAAATCATTTCGATAAGATTAAATTATCACTATACCCAACTAAAAGGGATATAACTAAATATTCATGGAAAGAACTAAAAGGTACTGTATTATCTAAGGTAAAAGATGAACCCAAGAACACAACAGTCAAATTTAAGGACGCAGAACCCATATATAACAAAAATAACTTGAAAATATATCTAGCAAATAGTAAAGATGCGTGTGTATACTACGGAAATGGATATAACTTCTGTATATCAGGGAGAGGAGAAGATGACCGATATGATGAATATAGATTTTTAAGGGGAAAAGAAGATAATACTATATACTTTGTATTTGATGAAGATCTAAGTAAAGAAATGGTAGAGTATGAAAATAGTGGCGACGGATTTAAGTATCCCCATCACCTACTTGTTATCCTCGTACCTCACTATACATATAATTACTTAGGCAAGAAAATGCCAATATCAAATATGGATAGAAAAGAAAATATAGAATATTCCGTGACAAATGCAAATAACTATGGAGAAGATACGATGACATGGGAAGACATAGTGGAATTACAACCAAAATTAGAAGGCTTACAAGATTTATTCCAACCAGTAGACGCAGACTCAAAAGAAAAAGCACCCAAGAATATTGAAAAAGAATACACCGAAAAACTAAAAAATTTAAATCAATTATATTTACATTTCCTGAGAAATACCGGGATAATGGGGATAAGTGAATTTACCCCATATAATAAAGAAAAACTATATAAACTATTAGATAATATAACACAACTATTAGAATATACGTTCTATGATGAAAATGGTGATATTATCGAAACTGTGATATCAACACCATATGCCCCAAATGTTTTAGATAATCTAAAAAGTCATTATAGCTTAGTTCGTAATAGAAGAGTAGTTCGTGTGGGTGAAAAAAAATTAGAACTAAATAATGAAGAAAAACAATACTTATCAGGTGTGAAAGAACTATTCGACACATATGAGGATAAAGTTAAAGAAGCAATCTTCCTAGCAAACCAATCATAATTAATTTTTTTTACATTAAAATTTGGCTAAGTAAATTTTTTTACTTATCTTTGTATCATTATTAATATATAAAATAATGGATACAGAAGAAATAAGAAAAGAATACGGAAAACCATTGCATAGTGAAAATATGTTGGATTATGCTTTATGGCTTGAAGATAAATGTATTGAAATCACTAAAAAAGCAGAAGAAGAATCCGATAAACTTAGGAAGTTTTATACCAAACAACTTTTAGGATATAAACAAAAGTTTGATTCAGCAAAAGGTATGCTTAATGACGATAAAATGATAACCATAAACAAAGAAGGTTATTATGATTTACTTAAACGATGTAATATTCAATCAACTCAAAGATGAATGAAAACAATAAAAAAATTATAATATGAAAAGAGAAGTAACAATAACAGTACAAATAGACGATTTGAAATCAACAGCGTACATCCCATTAAATAGTATAGATAAATTAAGGGATCGTTATTATATAGATGGTATTAAAGAGGTGGTACAAAGATTAACAAATGAACTTACAAAAACAACAATAGAATCAAATGAATATGAATTTGGGGGGAATAAATATTATTTCCCGGGTCAGGTTGTCGTTTGGAGGGGCGGTGAACCTGCCATATTAAAAATAAAAGGGAAAACAATGGGTGATTTTCTAGATAAAAATTGTTTTACAAGTACAACAGATTCACACACTACTTTACACTATGATAATTTAAGACCAGCAACAAAAAGAGAAATTGAAATTCTAGGTAATCGGGATATAATACTAATTTAAAGTAAATGATTAAAGATATAAATATATGTGGTTATGACATATCCTTCGTGTTCCGACATATGTGGGATGATAAAGGATTACTACATAGAATGGAATGGAAAACTAAGCACTTGGGGTTATTCTTCAAACACTATAAAGTTGTTGGAAGTAAAGATTTTGAACAAATTAAAAAATGGAAAAATAACCATGTTAATGAATATATGTTCGGAATAGAACTTATTATATGCAAAATGTGGGTTAGAATATCAAAAGGGGCAATGTCAATTAAAATAGAGGATTAAAATGAACAAAAATGAATTAATAAAAGAATTGTGGACATTATGGGAAGCGTTATCAGAAGCGGGGGAAATTAAAATGTCATATAAATTCCCAAACAAATATCTTGAATTAAAAAAAGAAATCGAAAAATTGGAACAACCAAAGAATATTAAAATATGTAATTGTCCCGGAAATATAACAGGAAAACACGATAAATTTTGTGAACGATATAATGGATAAAAAAGAAATAATAAATAAATTTAATAAGTTTGCCGAATCAATGGAAGATTTGGACCCAGAATTCGTTAAAATTGTAAATGATAATTTTTGGGATTTATTGGATAATAAGCAGCCAGTCCAAAGTGCGGATGAATTTTATAGAAAAAGACTAATTGAACTATCTGACAGTAAAATAATGGAAAAAATTAATGCTGTTGTTGATATTAGTAAACCAGTTCGAATAATGGAAGAGTATGCTGAAAAAGCACAAGATTATGTATATGAAATCTATTCTAAACCATTCGATGAATTAACTCCCCTTATTAAAATTTGGCAGGAAGAAACAGGTAAAAATCTTACCCACCCAGACACAACACAACTAATAAAATGGGCTGTTAATAAAATACTTGAATTAAAAAAAGAAATCGAAAAATGTAGCAAAGTGAGGGATAAATCCGAACAAAATTGTAATAAAGTGAGTGACGAAGAGATATTTAAAGCATCAATAAAAAGACATTTGGGAATTAATTTAAAATCTAAGGCTATGAGATTAGGATTTTATGATGGTGCTAAATGGATGCGAGATAAACTAACTAAATAAACAGATATGAAACGAGAAGATGTAATAAAAATACTTGATTTAAGAATAAATCATTTTGACAAAAAACATCATTCATTTGAAGCTGATGAATTAAGAAAAGCACTAAGTTCGATAAAACGGTTAATTCCGCCGTCAATGTTTGACACCAACCAAAAGCAACCACTTCAAAGTGCAGAAGAATTTTTAAGTAATAAAGGGTTTATGAATTACGCCTTACAACACCCAGAAACATGGAAATTTCATAGCGTTTCAGATTTAATGGAAGCATACGCCAACCAAAAGCAAGTGAGTGATGAGGAGATTGAGAAGGAATCTAAAAATAATTGGCATCCATATCAACAAAATAATATAGAATCATTTATTCGTGGTGCTAAATGGATGCGAGATAAACTAACCAATAAATAAATCTATGACAGCAGAAGAATTTTTTAATGAAAAATATCCAAAATCTAAACTCAATATAGATTGGATGCAAACATATGCAGATTATAAAAAATGTATGGTCGCATTTGCAGAAGAATATGCCAACCAAAAGCAAGTGAGTGATGATGAAATTGAAAGGTATGCAGAGTTCTGTATAAGGTGTGATAGGGAAGGATTGAATCCTATAATATTTAACGATTGGAAACATAAACTAACCAATAAATAAAGATATGAAAGATTTTAACCCATATGATCTTAATGATGTCGCAAGATTGAGAAAAGAGATTGAAAAAAGGAAAGCACTTGATCGTCTTGCTGAAAGGGAAATAAGAAAAAGAAAAAAGCTAAACTTATAAATCAATAAATAAAAAATGAATATAATAAAAAAAATTAAATATCATTATAAGTTACATAGACTAACCGAACAGTTAATATCCGCAAAGAAATTAAAAAGAAAATCTATGATAGAATGTGATTATGTAAACTCAGCCAAATATAGGGATATAGAAAAAAATATAACACAAAAAATACAAAATATATATAATAAATTTGAATATGCTAAGAACTAAAATAGTAAGAGAGTATGTACCTTATTCTAAGGAAGTTAATGTTAATGTTGTTGAGCATAAAGCACCAACAGATGAGAGCGTAAAACTACTTAATGAATTGCAAGAAAAAGCAATGGAAAATATCGTACATAAATTAAATATTGATGATAATTTCATTAAGTGCGAGGGAATATATTTTGTTGACCATGTTTCAGATTGGAATATTCATATTCATATTAAATTCGAAATTAATGGTGAAGAATATTATATTAAAGAAAAAATCGATAGATCTAAATGGACCCAAGAAAGAAGTAAAACTTATATGGGATTCGGGGATGAAGGAATATATAATATGTTCTGCAATAAATTAGGACAAATAATAAGTAAACACCTCATTTCTCAACAACCCGATATATTAAAACATATATAATAAACTTGAAAATGGATAAGATAAAATTTGAATATAACATAAGACGAAAAAGTGATAACCGTTTGGTGGATATTCTTTATGAAGAATTTACAGAAGATGAATTATCTGAAGCCATAAGACACATTCTAACTATGGGTAGATGGTCAGATAATGAAGCAAAAATTGACGAAATTAAAATAGATAGTATAGTATTATGACACAAGACGATATAAAAAAAATAATATCAGGTTGGGAACAATTTAAAAAGGATAACCAATGGAAAAGCGACGCAATTAATGTTGAAAAAATATTGATAGATAGATTCGCAAAAGAAAATGGTATTAGTAATCATTGTACTTGCTGGAAATGTATGGGACTTGATAAAGACCCTTATGAAGATGATGATATAGAACCAACACAAATGGCAAAACCACCATATTGTGATATACATAATGAAGAAATGACATTTGATACAAATGTAAAAGAATTTTTCTGTTGGACCTGCGAATATGGTGATAATAAATTAAAATAAAATAATATGACAGCAGATAAAAAAGTCCAACTTAGAGAAATTATAACTGAAATATCACTTACCGGACAAGATATGTCGTTAAACCAACAACAAGAATATGAGAGTAGAATAATGAAATTATTCGCCGCAGAAAAAGATGATATATATGGTGAAGGATTTAAAGATGGTTGGGATACCGCATTGGATACAATTGAAAGTGAATAAAAAATAAAATATAAATTGAAAATAATAAGTAAACAGAATAAAAATTGGTTCGAATTAACATTTGAAGAAAAATTGATTGAGTCTCATCAAGCTATTCTTTTTCCTGACAGAATGTGTAAGAATAAGATGGATTTTTTAAGTATGATTGTTCAAAGATTAATAGATAAAACAGATGGTATGAGTGATAAAGAAATAGATAACTTTCTTGGATATAATGAAAATAATAAGTAAACATAAAGATTATTACGATTATATGGTTGGGATATATGGATTAGACCCAACAATAACATATGATAGAAGAACAGATAACCTTATTAGGTATGAACAAGCTGGCTATAATACATTTGGCAACCCAGTATCAGAACATGTTTTTCATATTTGTAACAACAAGGTTATTATATTCGAATATAAAAATAAACTTTATCATCAACCGAATGAACTTATTGATTTAAATAAAAAATTACTAAAGGATGGTAATGGCCAATATAGATTATGGGCGGGTAGTTCTTGGTATAAAATATTTATGAATAAAGAAGAAACAGGTAAAAACATTTATGATTATTATAATAAACGCTCTGACATAAATATTAAGTATAGGGTGCCCGTGTTACTTGAATGTAACAATGATTATTGTTTACCATATCTTGAAACATTTGAGTTTTATAAAGTATATGATCCCGATACAATATATCAAATGATATATGCATTCCAATCATGGTTAATTGACAACCCACCAATTCCAAATAAACAAACGGATATGGAGAAATTACAGTCACATGGTTTTGATAAGAAAATATCATTTAGGCACAGAAAATGAAAATAATATTTTTAGATATTGATGGCGTTTTAAATGTTATCCCACAAGGACATGATAAATATGGTGCCAAATTCCATAAACATTTCGAAGATAATCTTAAACATATTATTGAAAAAACAGGAGCCAAGATTGTTATATCTAGTACTTGGCGTTTTGGTGGTTTACAAGAAATGAAAGATATGTGGAAAGATAGAAATTTATCTGGTGAGATAATTGGAATCACACCATATACTTTAGAATACCGTAAAAGGGGTGAAGAAATAAAAGAATGGTTAGATAATAACCCAACAGAAAAATATGTAATTATTGATGATGATACAGATATGCTACCAGAACAAAAAAATAATTTTGTTAAAACATCAGATAATATAAATCATACTGGATATATTGATGTTGGGTATGGACTAACAAAAGAATGTGCAGAACAAGCGATATCAATATTAAATTTGGAATAATAAACTAACCAATAAATAGATATGGACGCAAGAAATTTAAGAATAGGAAATTGGGTAGTAATTGACGGTAGTAAAGAAGAAATATGTGATAACATTATGTTTGATTATGATGAAGGTGCTTGGTATATTGATAACCGACATATTACACTTGTTAAACCTATCCCACTAACAGAAGAATGGTTGTTGAGGTTTGGGTTTAAGAGAGAAAAAGAAGAACACATAAATAATCAGTATAGAAATAATAGGATGATATTAGAGCTTGATGTTAATGATAAATTAACATACTCGTTTGGCGATGCTGACTCGGTTGCCGTTATATATGTCAATCAACTCCAAAACCTATACTTCGCACTTACAGGTGAAGAACTTGAATTTAATAAACTAAATTAATATGATAGAAACACCAGAATTTCAAGAATTCCCAAAAATGGCAAGATTAACAAGGGAAGCCATTATAACAGAAAAGATTGATGGAACAAATGCCCAGATTCTAATTACAGAAAATGCCGAAATATTGGCTGGAAGTAGAACAAGATGGTTAACATTGGATAATGATAACTTTGGATTCGCAAAATGGGTTAAAGAAAATGAAGATGAAATCATAAAACTTGGTGCTGGAAGACATTTCGGTGAATGGTGGGGGAATGGTATTCAACGAGGGTATGGATTACCCAAAGGGGAAAAACGACTTTCATTGTTTAATGTAAGAAGATGGGCGTTATGCGGTACAGAACCACAAAGAATACCAATGGCAGATCCAAGAGTTGAAAAATATCAAGAAATGTTACCTGAATGTATTGGGTTAGTACCAATATTATATAGGGGTATTTTTGATACCGCAAAAGTTGATGAAGTTATAACTGATTTAAAAACTAATGGGAGTTATGCTTCGGAAGGGTTTATGAATCCAGAGGGTGTGGTGGTTTTTCACATCCCAGGGAATGTTGGATTTAAAAAAACAATAGAAAAAGATGAAATTCCAAAATCGCAATACCAAAATAAATAAAAATGAACCCAGAAGAAATTATAATACAAATTAGAAATACATTACAATTCGCACTTGCAAACGGTAAATTTCCAGATGAAAAATGGGAAATGTTTTATCACGATGTGATAAAATCTATTGAAGGTCTTGACGAACTGTTAAAGTTAGACCTAAGAAATAGTATATCCACAAAACAAACCGCAGAGGATTTTTTTAATCAATATAATAATTGGCAACCAAAAGATAAACTGGACAAAAGTATGCGAATATTTGATTGGTATGATATGATTGATTTTGCAACCCAATACGATGAACAGAAAAAGCAAAGTGATTTTCTAAATAAACTGGACAAAAAAATAACTGAACTTCTTAAAAAAGAAACCGATAAAGATATAGGATATACAACATTTTGCGGCGGCAAAATAAGTACTAATGGATATTGTGATCAGTGTGGAAGGAAAGCAGAAAGAACAACAACTATATGTTCAAGACTTGTTACCCTACAAACAAAACCAATGAGCGATGAGGAAATTGATAAAGCATTTCCTATAACTCAAGGAATATATGATAGCAATATGATGGGAAAGCGTTACGGTGCTAAATGGATGCGAGATAAAATTAATCAACCAAATAAAAAATAATATGGAAATACTAGTAATATTAATGATACCCGGATTAATAGTGTTCGATTTTATACCAATGTTACTAGGTCGAAAAGGTCTATCACAATGGTATGTCGATAAGTATAATACAGAAGCAGATATATTAGTGATTGTAGTATATATTCCATTCTTATTACTTATAGGACTCGCAATTTATTTTTATAATATATAAGTAATTCAATACCCCAACAAAGATAAAATATAATAAAATGCATAGAAACGATAAATCAAAATTCCTTCTTTATATCGAACCAAATAAAAATGAGAAATTAGAAAAACCTATTAATGATTATCTAACCCAATTAATGGAATTAAACTTATCAAAAGCAATAAGAGGTAACGCGAATTATTCGAATGTCGATATACCCGAAAAATTCTATGATGGAGGCGGATGGCGTGGATCACATAAGACAGATTGTGGGGAAAAGTCATCAAATTATGACTATCTACTAGAAAATGGTATGATTGTTAATGACCTATCCATATTCTATCTAAAATGGTATAGAAACTCTATCCACGAGAATGACTGGAATAAATTGAGGGAACTAGGAAAATATTATAATGTAGATGTTAAAATACCACCTAATATAAAACAAAGTAATCCAACCATAAAACCCGAAACCCCAAACATAGAAAAAATAATGGTTGATGAACTAACTAAGTCAATTAATAATGATATTTTTAATGAAATTATGAGAATAGGAAAAACATATAATGAATAATTTAATAGAATTCTATAAAGATGTTATATATCCATTAAATGAAATGGATTACGCAGGTGCTATCGATAGACTAAAAACCGAACCCAGATCAATTAGAACATAGGTATGTGTTTGAAAAATATTATAAAATAAAACTAAATAAAAATCAAAATATACATCATTTAAATGGTGATAAAAAAGATAATAGAATTAAAAATTTAGAATTATGGGACAGTAAACAACCATACGGACAAAGAGTGGAAGATAAACTATTATTCTATTTTAATTTAATAAATGATTATAAAGATAATCCATTATATAAAAATTTAATAAAAAAACAAATTAATATACTTTACACCTAACGAATCCTATATGTAAATCACCCCATAGACCACTTATAAAAAGATAACTCATTACACATTAACCAGTACCCCCGCAGGGGGGTTTAAAGTGTCATACAACCCCTTGTTATACATTGATCTTATCGTATTAAAGAAAATATAATACATATTCCATTATAATTCCTTATTTTAGGTTTAAAGTAATACAGAGTAAAAAAGTGGTAAATTGTGGACCGAAGTGGGAAATATTTAGGTATTGTCCTGTCTGCGATTCAGACGCTATTTTTTCAAAAATCCTATATATCGCCCCTGCGGGGGTATATAAGTCATACATAAAAGTTATATAATAGGTCATACATATAGGTCGGTGTAATACCCCCCGCAGGGGGGCGGTATATTAGCCGAGAGAGTTTTATAGGTAAGACATGAAAATGAAGTATTACACCATTAAATGTTTCTCGGCTAATAAAATATATGGGCATAAAAAACCCCCTCGGTTGTCAGTAGTGGATTGAGGGGGAAATGATTTAATCTGTATTCAAATCATTTTTTTTTTGTCATCTTGTCTTACGTAGGTTATCCCTAAATCTCACTGCGTCGCCGATGCAGGGAAAATTTTTGCTTGTTCTTTCATTGTCCCTTGTAACGCGGACGCGGAAAGAATATCCATCGTAATACACGTTGTCAGCTACTTTGACATACATTGTAATTGAATGTCTTTTTCTGGCGTTAGCTTTTCTTTTTGTTTTGAATTCTTTTAAAGTAATACGTTCCATATATATGATTTAAATATTAGTACTTTACAAAATATACGAAAAATATTTTAGAATACCAAATTTAAGTCATACAATGTATGAATATATTTATTCTTTTTTTGTTGTGTAAAGGATAAGTGTGTCTGTGGGGTTATCAGTTGAGTCATACAGGATTATTTTCCCTAGTTTTATATGATGTTCATCTGATGTAATACTTGTTGGGTTATTTTTCATATATTGTATATCCTTATAATTTGTCAGGGACATTACGGTAAAGAATATTGCGAAGGTTGCGGTTAGAATTGTTATAAAGAATTCGGACTGCGGGTATTCTTTTAATTTTTGTACTCTAAGTAATACAGACGAGTATATGCCTCTAACTAGGAATATAATTAATGCTACGAAGGATAACCAAAATAGTATGTTCTCAAAATCTATTGTATTACTCATTAACGCTTTTATTATTAAATAGAGCACCTAGTGATTCTAGTGGTTCTTTTATTGCATATATATAATCCGCTCGTAGTTGTTTTGCGGGTATATATGTAAATGGATAAAAGAACAGTTCGATACCTCTATCGCTTAACCCCATCCATCTATTTTGGTGCCACGTAACGAATATTGCTTTAGTGATATAATACCTCTTATACCTTACCTGTTCGCGGGACCAGAATTTCTTTTTTGTTACCATTTCTTCCTTATGCTCGAAACTTTTTATTATAAGGAAATCACCGGTATCTTTAACGAACAATAATTTATTTTTAAATTTATTTAGATCATCGATTTGTTCTTGGTCGACTTCTACTATATAATTTTCTTTTTTGCTCATAGTTTAAATTTTGATTTATGTTTAGTTGTTATCCATTCATCCATAAACTTCACTTGTGTCTTCTTGCAGCGGGAGCAATACCTAGATGATTCGAAAGATAGCATATCAACCATCTCCCACCATTTATGTCCTTTAAACAGGCATTGTATTTTTTTTAACATAACACTATAATATAACGAATTAATAATTAATAATCAACATTTAGCCGAACAACATTTATTCTCAGATCCCCCGCGGGGGGACTTATCCGGAAATTTCAAATTCTTCCCATACTTTTTCGGGGTCATGTTGAAATTCTGGTATATATGATAGAATATGTTCTATAACAGGTATTGACCAACCATTTCCTATTCCACCCTTCCTGGCGGTCATTGACACGCCTGGTACATCCGTATACCCTTCTGGTAATCCTTGTAATCGTTCATACTCTGTCGGTGTTAATTTTCTATAAGTTCCATCTTCGAACATAACATATTCTCTATTCCCGATACTTTTAACCAGACAATTAGCTTTATTATCTTTTCTCATTGTCCA
>Ga0114918_10001297_pt1 | contig 22298 bp, 17 predicted proteins | sample LantaG_FD_87015 | JGI IMG/M metagenome (GOLD analysis project Ga0114918, IMG submission 87015) | Deep subsurface microbial communities from Baltic Sea to uncover new lineages of life (NeLLi) - Landsort_02402 metaG | ecosystem: Environmental > Aquatic > Marine > Oceanic > Sediment | place... | reverse complement strand
TGGACCTGGCGATGGCGCGCGTCGCCCAGGAAGGGCGCGGCGCCATCGTTTACATGCGCCAGGAAGGCCGCGGCATCGGCCTCGTGAACAAGGTCCGCGCCTATCGGCTCCAGCAGGAAGAGGGCCTCGACACGGTCGAAGCGAACGAGCGTCTCGGCTTCGAGCCGGACCTCAGGGAATACGGCATCGGGGCCCAGATTATGGTGGACTTAGGGATACGCCAGGTGCGCCTGATGACGAACAACCCGCGCAAGGTCATCGCCCTCGAAGGCTACGGCCTGAAGATCGTCGAGCGCGTGCCCCTCGTGGTCAAACCGAACGAACTGAACGCCCGGTACCTCGACACCAAGCGCCGCAAGATGGGCCACATGCTGGACGAGTAGGAATGTCAAGCGTGACGACGAACAAAGTTGTGCGGGACATGCTGGCCTACAAACAACCCCCGCCCATAGATTGCCCAATGCTAGCCGCTAATCTAGACAGTTGGGGCATCGCAAGAGAGGTCGGTGATTTGCTCCTACACAACCCTAACGCACTTCTGTTCAGTGCCATCTTCAACTATCAGATAAAGTATGCGAAGGCATTGGAAGCGCCTTTCGAGCTTGCCTTGCGACTTGGGCACTTGGATGTGCGGCGGCTGGCGAAGATGCGTCAAAAGGACTTGACCAAGCATATCCGGGGAGACGAGACCGTTCATTCGCTCCATAGATTTCCGGCTGTGGTTGCAGGAAGATTGATAGCCGCAAGCAATCTGCTCCTGCGCAAGTATGGGGGCAATGCCGCGAACATCTGGCCCAATGGCAAGTCGGCGGCCGAGGTTGTCTGTCGCCTTGACGAATTTGAAGGCATCGGGCAGAAGATATCTCGCCTGATGGGGCGCGTTCTTGTTGCGTATCTGGGCGTGGCTTTGGTGAACTGGCAGGAATTGGATATTGCCGTCGACCGTCACGTCGCCAGGGTTTTCCTTCGCACAGGACTGGTCATCCGATCACCAGGCGCATATCCCATATTGTCATTAGTGGAAGAAGTGACCGCGAAAGCAAGGGAACTGTACCCGAAATTTCCAGGGGCACTTGACGAACCCGCCGTCGGAGTGGGTATGGACTGGTGCACTGCAGAGAAGGCCTACTGCAATTGGCCGGAAGACCCCTGCCCGCTACGCAGAAGCTACCCGAAAAACACAAGCATGGACGTCCAATAGGGCAGCCAGGCTCCCTTCACGGCGGACCGCATGCGTTCTGGTCAACGCTCTCCCCCTCTTCTGCGTGGACCGTTCCACCTTTGGCAAGCCATGCACTGGCGGGCAAGCCGCCAGTGCCACCCAAACGTAACGTTGCTGCTCGACGAACTAACTCAGAACTTCTTCGACGGTTTTGGGGTTGATGAGGGCGCGGAGTTTCCCCAGGGCGCGGCCCTCGATCTGGCGGATGCGTTCCTTCGTGACGCCGAAGTGTCGGCCCACTTCCTCGAGGGTCTGCGGGCCGGGCGTGTCGCCCAGGCCGAAGCGGCGCATCACGATCTCGCGCTCGCGCGGCCCGAGTTGGTCGAGCACCCGTTCGATGGACTGCCGGACGGAGAAGTCGGGCTCCTGGTACGGCTCTTCGCCCTCGAAGCGGAGGTTGCGGCTCGTTTCCAGGAGTTCCTCGCGGCCGGTCTGGAACCGCTCGCGTCGGGCGCCGGCCTTCGGCACGCTCCGGGCGAAATTCTTCATGATCGCCCACGATGCGTACGTCGAAAACTTGAAGCCGCGCGTGTAGTCGAACTTGTCGACCGCGCGGATGAGGCTCATGTTTCCGTCGGAGATGAGTTCGAAGAAGTTTGTCTGAAGCCCCACGTGCCGCTTCGCGATGTTCACCACCAGCCGAAGGTTCGCCTGGATGATGCGGTTCTTCACGCGGTGCGCCCCGTCCAGCAGGCGCTCAATCTCCTCGATGTCGGCCACCTTCGGCGAAGCCGTGCCCTCGAGCCCCTCGCGCAATTTGGCGGCCTTGAACTTCAGATAGTTGTATCGGCGGAAGAGGTCCCGCTCCTCCTCCCTCGACAGAAGGGCCGTCTTATAGAGGCTCTTCAAATAGATGGGCAGGCCTTTCGGGGGCGAGGGCTGGCGTTTCCCCTCCGCCGCCGCCTCAGCCGCGCCCCCCAGGATCAGGACATCCGCATCCGGGCGTTCAAACTCCGGGCTCGGCATGAACTCAATCGGTTCCCGGAGGATCTCGCGGGCCCGTTCTTCCGTGATGATCCGGTAGATGCTGGACCGGGTGCGGCAGAAGCGCCTCGCCAGCCCGTGCACGCTCACGCCGCGCTGGTACGCCTGGTAAATCAGGCGCCGGTCGTAGGCCCGCAGCGGCTCCCCGACCTCCGGGAACAGTTTCTTGTACGGGTGCTGGCGGTCGTAGTCCTTGATGGTCTGGCGGACGGTTTCGACGGCCCGGCCGAGTTTCCGCGCCACGCGCTTGGAAACCTCGAACAGGCAGCAGTGGCAGAAGAGGCTCAACCGCCGCGCTCGCCGGATGATCTCCCGCCGCTCGTCCGGCGAAACGCGGGTAAACTTGGCGCCCGCCTCCACCTGCTCGTGGTGCCGCGACGCAAAGCGCTCGACGCTCGACTGGAGAAACCCCACGCGCATCCGGCCGTCGGGCCAAACGAACTTCCGCGACACCAGGCCCCCGCGCCGCCACCGTTGGATGGTCTTCTCCGAGACGTTGAAACGCTTCGCCGACTCGGCGATCAGAAGCACCGGCTCTCCGACCTCGGACACCCGAATCTCGAGCGTCGCCGACAATTGCTCCACGAGGCGCACGATGTCTTCACGCAGGGTCTTCCCGGGAAGATTGCCGACCGCCGCACCGCGCGGGCGGTAACCCGTGATTTGGTAACAGACGAACTCGTAGGGGTATGTTCGGCCGGGTTCTATCAAACAGGCCAGACGTTCCGCCCGATTGACCTGCTCCAGACGGACGGCGGTGGGGGAAAAGGCGAGTTGTCTCCCGAGGTCGGCTATTTCGGCGTGGTGGAACCTAGCCATGGGTCACCTCAGCACCCTATGTCCGGCCCCTAACAGTATAATACAGCACCCAAAGGGTCCTGTCAAATGAAATCCGGCGTCGTCTTGCTCTCCAAGTGTCCAGCCATTTGGACCTTTGTCAAGAGGCCACATGGATCCATTCGGGCCCTCCTATTTCCCTTTTCGGCAATCTGGGCGCCCAAAATGCAGAAATCGGCCTTTGCGTCCGATAATCTGGACGTCTGAAGGACGATTCGAAGAGCCGCCTGCGACCCTTTCCAACACCCTCCAGAAGGTCAGACAGGGGTGTTCAGGTGCCTTTCAAGTACCCCGACAGCCGTATTCATGCTGCTCAGCCGCTGATCGGGGTCTTTCTCCAGGCACCGCATAACGAGGTGGGCCACTTCCTGCGGCACATTGGGCGCCCGGCGGTCCAGGGACACTGGCTGGACGTTGAGGATCTGGTTCAAAACCTGGTGGTGTTCGGGACTCTCAAAAGGCCACTGTCCGGCGAACAACTCGTATGCCACGACCCCCCAGGCAAAAATATCAATTCGGTGGTCGCACGGTTCGCGACGAAGCAATTCGGGGGCCAGAATCTCCGCCGTGCCTACACGACTCCGCACGACGGGCAAATCCAGCAAGGGCAACGCCAGGCCGAAATCAATCAACTTGACCTGATCCTCATTCGTGACGAACAGGTTCTTCGCACAGAAGTCATGGTGTACAAAGCGCCTAGCGTGCACATGGGCCAGTCCCGACGCCGCCTGATGCAGGTACGAGAGCCGCTTGCCGTTCAGCCTCCGACTCTTGCCGGACATCAGGCTGACCAGCGTCACACCTTCCAGGTATTCCGTGACCACATAGTCGTTTCCGGCCAAGTTGCCATGATCCAGACACTTGATGACGTTGGGGTGGTCGAAGGCACAGGTAATCTGGCCTTCCGTAAAATCCCGGTGCCGGGATTCCAGTCGTTCGACGGCTTTTCTGGCCTCAGGCTTGTGAATCTTGATGGCAACCAAGCGGCGGGTCTTGCGGTCCCGGCCCTTGAAAATGGTGGACATGCTCCCCTGGCGGATTACACCGAGCGCACTATAGCCGACCAATTCAGCCGCTTGGCCGCCACGGAGCCTTTGGAAAAATTCCCTCAGCACCGCCCTGCTCCCCTGCGAGTTTTCGGGATAAGGAGTATGATCGCTAATAAAACCGACGAATTATAGCAGACCGCCGGCGGGCGCGCCAAGGAGAAATCCGGGCCGAGGGCGGTTTTTCTTCCCCTCTCACCCCGCACCGAGGACGTCCTGGGCCACGGTTCTTCCGACGGGAGCAAGAAGCGCCTAAGCAGAGCCTGCGAAGTGGATCGCCGGGGCCGCGCCGCCCGGCTACGTCCAGCAAAAGTCAATCAGAGCGGCTATTTCGCTCCGGAGGTCGCGGCGGGGGATGATGCGGTCCACGAAACCATGCTCCAGCATGAACTCCGCGGTTTGAAACCCCTCCGGGAGTTCCTGCCGGATGGTCTGGTAAATGACGCGCGGCCCCGTAAAACCGATCATGGCGCCCGGTTCGGCGAGGATGATGTCGCCCAGGAAAGCGAAACTGGCCGCGACCCCGGCGGTCGTCGGGTTCGTCATCACGCTGATGTACAGCCCCCCCGCCCGGTCAAGCCGGCCCACGGCCGCGCTCGTCTTCACCATCTGCGCCAGGCTCAGGACGCTCTCCTGCATCCGGGCGCCGCCCGAGGCGCTGCAAATGACGAGCGGGACGGCCAGTTCGGCGGCCTTCTCGGCCGCCGTCGCGATCTTCTCGCCGACCACCGATCCCATCGAGCCCATGATGAAATTCGGGTCGAGCGCACCGAACACCACGGGCCGCCCTTTGATGTACGCCCGCCCGACAATGGCGGCGTCATAAAGGTTTGTCTCCCGCTGCGCCTCTGCCAGGCGTTCCACATACGTCTTGCGGTCTTTAAATCCGAGCGGATCGGGCGACACGAGGTTGGGCAAATACTCCTCGAAACTGTCGGCGTCGGCCAGCAGCGCGATCCGCTGCCGCGCCCCGATCTTGAAATGGTACTGGCATTCCGGACAGACGTGCAGATTCTCTTCGACCCGCTTGCGGTAAACCATCTCCTCGCAGCCGGGGCACCGCAGCCAAAGGCCTTCCGGTATGTCTTTCTTTTTGGCCCGGCCCTTGATGGCCATTTCACACCTCGCCCCTGGGGCCCGCCGGCCGGGCGCCCGCGTCGGCGGCGCTTCGCAGGTCGGCGATGGCCCGCGCGTAGTCGCGGTCCGGCGCGCCGAAGACGGCCGTCCCCGCGACGAACACGTCGGCCCCCGCCTTCGCCGCCTCGCCGATCGTCTGCGGGCTGATGCCGCCGTCCACCTCCAGCCGCTGGTTCGGCCCCAGCCACTCTCGGACCTTGCGGATCGTCGGCAGAACCTCGGGCATGAACTCCTGCCCGCCGAAGCCCGCGTAGATGGTCATCAGCAGGACCATTTCGACGTGCGGCACGGCACGCTGGAGGCGGTCCTGCGGACCGTCGGGGTTGATTGTGATGCCCGCCGAGCAACCGAGTTCGTGAATCCGGTCGGCCAGCGCTTGCGGCTCGGCGACGACTTCCGCATGGAAGGTGATGTTATCGGCGCCCGCCTCGGCAAACGCCTGGATGTACCGCGCGGGCTCCGCGATCATCAGGTGCACGTCAACCAGAAGGTCCGTGACAGCCCGGATGCTCTCCACAACCACGGGCCCGATCGTCAGGTTCGGCACGAAGTGGCCGTCCATCACGTCCACATGCAACAGGTCGGCCCCGGCCTCCTCGACGCGCGCGATCTCCTCGGCCAGGCGGGCGAAATCCGACGCCAGGATGCTCGGTGCAATGGCCGGCCGAGCCAACTTCGCGAGCCGACGTCTCAAGGCCCCGCTCATTTTTATTTACTACGCGTCGTCGATAATCTCAATCGTGGCGAACGGCTTGCCTTCGAGGAACTCCAGGCTCGCCCCGCCACCCGTCGAAATGTGGGTCATTTCCTCAACCAGGCCGAACTTCTCGACGGCCGCGCCCGTATCCCCGCCGCCCACGACCGCCGTGCCGTGCTCGTCCACCTGGGCCAGGGCCTCGCAAATCGCCTTGCTGCCCTCCGCAAAGGGCGCCATTTCAAAAATGCCCACGGGCCCGTTCCAGATCACCGTCTTGGCGTCCGCCAGCCGTTCACGGTACAGTTCGACCGTTTCGGGGCCGATGTCCACGCCAATCCAGCCGTCTTCGATCTCGGGGCCCTGCACGTCCGTTTCCGCGTCGGCCGAAACTTCCTTGGCCACGAGGTGGTCCACCGGGAAAAGCACCTCCGCCTTGGCGGCTTCGATCTTCTTCAGAAGCCCTTTCGCCAGGGCAATGACGTCGGTCTTCGAGCCGTCCTTCTCCTCCTTGACGCGCTCGACCTTGCTCTTGCCGACCCCCTGGCCGCGGGCGACCATGAACACGTACGCCATCGCTCCACCGACGAGGAGCCGGTCAACCTTCGCCAGCAGGTTCTCGATGACGGCGATCTTGTCGGACACTTTCGCGCCGCCCAGGATGGCCACGAAAGGCCGATCGGGATTCTCCACCGCTTCGCCCAGGAACTTCAATTCCTTCTCGACGAGAAAGCCGATGGCTCGGGTTCCCTTGGGCATGAGGCTCGGCACGCCGTAGGTGCTCGCGTGCTTCCGGTGCGCCGTGCCGAACGCATCGTTCACGTAGAGGTCCGCCAGGCTTCGGAGGGCCTGGGCGAACTCCGGAGCGTTCTTCTCCTCGCCCTTGTGGAACCGCAGGTTCTCGAGGACAAGCACCTGTCCCGGTTTCAGGCCCTTGACCATTTTCTCGACCTCGGGACCGATGCAGTCGGAGGCAAAAGCCACCGGGCGCTCCAGAAGCCGCCCCAACCGCTCCGCCGCCGGTTTCAGGCTCATCCCTTCCTTCCGCTCGCCCTTGGGCCGGCCCAGGTGGCTCATCAGAATGAGCCTCGCCCCCGCGTCCACCGCGCAGACGATCGAGGGCAGCGCCATTCGGATCCGCCGGTCGTCCGTCACGTTGCCGTTCTCGTCGAGGGGGACGTTGAAGTCCACGCGCATGAGGACGCGTTTGCCCTTCATCGGAAGTTTATTGAGCATTTTCTTTGCCATGACGGCCCTCCTATTGGGGTGATGAGACGCCCGTGAGCGGGACCTTCACCCGCCCCGTAAGGGATTGGAAGTCGCCCGCATCAGGCGCCGCCGCTTGGCGGTTGTCCGGTTCCGGTCGCCGGATGCTCCGGATCGGCGTCCTTTACAATATTCTCAATCTGAAACTCGGGTTTAGTATCAATTGTATTTAATATATCGTCCGTGCCCTCCCAGGCCGCCAAGCCCCCCTGGGCCATCTCGCCGCCCGGCCTCGCCTTGCACAGGCCATAGACCTGCCCCCGCACTCGCCATTCGCCGCCAAGTTTGCGAAAGAGAAACATATCTACCGACAGATACTTTTTATCATCCAACCCCGTCTCCGCATAATAGGCTGCCCAGTCGTCCAGGGTCTTTACCTTGATGAACCTGGCCTGCGTCTTGAGATCGGGAAAGAACAAGTCCAAAAGCATCTTCTTCGCCTTAGGGTCCAAGACGCTTTTCTCGAATTGCTCCTTGCTCAGATGGCGATTCTTTGCTTTTGGGCTTGGCTCGATCAACCTTACAAATGACTCGTAATCCCCCGATTCTACCGAGGCTCGCACCCTCTCCACGGTATTCTCCAGGTCCGTCTTCAAGTCCGTCGGTCTCTGGGAACACCCCGAACATAAAAGGAAGCCCAACCCTGACGTGGCCAGGACTGCCCACGCTGCCCCGGTGGTATTCATTCGCTTGTTGAGCATTTTCTTGGCCACGGCCGGTTCCCTTCCGTATGAGCAATCGGGGGCGAGCCGCGCTCGACCCGCCCCCGGTTCCCGAGTGTGTGGCGTTTACATCCCCGCAATCTTCGCGGCCAGATCCACCATCCGGTTCGAGAAGCCCCACTCGTTGTCGTACCACGAGGTGACCTTGCAGAACGTCGGGTCGATCATCATCGTCTGGTTCGAGTCGAACAGGCTGGAGCACGTGGTGCCGATGACGTCGCTCGAAACGATCGGGTCGTCCGTGTACACGAGGATGCCCTTCAGCGTGCCCTCGCCGGCCTTCTTCATGGCGGCGTTGATCGCTTCGACGGTGGCCGGCTTCTCCAGTTCGGCCGTCAGGTCCACGATGCTGCCGACCGCCACAGGAACGCGCAGCGAGTAGCCGTTCAGTTTCCCCGCAAGGGCGGGAATCACTTTGCCGACGGCGGCGGCAGCGCCGGTCGTCGTCGGGATGATGTTCAGGGCCGCCGCCCGCGCCCGGTGCAGGTCCTTGTGAATGAGGTCCAGAATCCGCTGGTCGTTCGTGTAGGCGTGGACGGTCGTCATCAGGCCGCGCTTGATGCCGAACGATTCGTGCAACACCTTCGCCACCGGCGCCAGGCAGTTCGTCGTGCAGGACGCGTTGGAGACGATCTTGTGCTCGGGTTTCAACGTGCCGTCGTTCACGCCGATGACGACGATGGCGTCAATCTCGCCCTTCGGCGGGGCCGAAAGGATCACCTTCTTCGCCCCGGCGCTGAGGTGCTTCTGGCACGCCGCCCGGTCGCGGAAAACGCCCGTGCACTCGAACACCACGTCCGTCTTGCACTGGCCCCACGGAAGCGACGCCGGGTCTTTCTCCGCCGTCACCGGAATCTTCGTCCCGTCCACCACCAGCGCCCCATCCGCGGCCTCGACGGTGCCCTGGAAACGGCCGTAAACCGTATCGTATTTCAGAAGGTGCGCCAGGGTCTTGGCATCCGACAGATCGTTGATGCCGACCACGTTGAACTGGCCCTTCTTGCGCTGCCAGAGCACCCGGAACACAAGCCGACCGATCCGACCGAACCCGTTGATGCCGACGTTGATCGCCATACGACTTTCTCCTTCCGCTGCGGGTGATGCTCCCGGGTTCCACTTTTCCCTGGGCGGCGCTTGTTCCGGCGTCCGCCCGCCAATGGCGGCCTATCCTTATAAAGGTCGGCCAAGCGTCCTGTCAAGCCTTTTCACGTCCCGGCCGGCTTCGCGTCGCCCGGCGTCGGGCGTGGCGTTGGGTTTGTGCATGCCCGACCGCTTCCGCGGTCGGCTCACAGGGTGAGCCGCGACCGGGAGGTCGCGGCGAGGCGCACCGGCCACGCCCGGTTAACATCGCCGACTGCTTCCACAGGCCGACGAAAGCCGCCTTGACTGCGTCCCATAAAGTCGCCATAGTAAGGCTGGATCGGCGTCGGCGCCTGCGAGGGGTTCCGGAACATGCAACCAACGGCACTCGCGTCTCTGTTGCTGAAGCAGCCCGGGTCCGCCCTGGCGGAGGTTCTCGACCAGAGCCTCCGGGCCGCCGGCGCCCGCATCACCACAGCCGCCAACCCCTACGAGGTCCTCGCCGAAGCCGCCCGCGCCGAGCATCCTTTCCGCTACATCCTGCTGGGCGTGGATTACTTCGGCCGCGACGACTTCCGCCTGCTGCTCCTCGTCCGGCGAGAATGGCCCGAGGTCTTCCTCGTCGCTTACCACTCGTCGGGGTTCGAGTACAAGGGCGAACTGGCGGAACTCGTCGGCGCCGACCTCGTCCTGGCCGACGAGAAGGGACTCGCGGTTTTCCTCGACAGCCTGTCCATACGGCCGGCGTCCGCTCGGCGCCCGGCAACCGGGGGCGTCGCGGCGAAGGCCTACCTGGCCCGACCGGCCCGCGCCGCGGCGGGAGCCGAAACGCCTGCCCCGGCCGCGCCGGAATCGCCAACAGCCAAACCCCGGCCAGCGCCGGACCAGGACGCCGCGACAAGTCTCACGGAGGAGGAACTCCGCCTCCTGCTCGGCGAGGAGGACCAAGCGTGACCCCCGGCCGAGCCGCGCCGTCTTCCACCCGCCCGCAACCCGCGGTGATCTTCGTCTGCCGGGATGCCTCCCGCCGCGCCCTCGTCGAACGCGCCGTTCACGAGACTCAAACCTACTCCTCCGCCGCCGAGGCGTTCCTCGCGGCCCTGCGCGACCCGCCGCACGCCGTCCTCTTGAATCTGCGCGACGTGGCCGCCCGGGCGGCCGACCTGGTGCAATCGCTTCGCCGAGAGCAGCCCCGGACGCCCGTTTACCTCGTCGCCGAATGCGAGGACGAGCCGGCCGCCCGTGCGCTCGCGGACGCCGGCGCGGCCGACTATTTCGTTCTTCCGGGCGACCTGGCGCGCCTGACCGAGGCCCTGACACCGCAGAGTCCCCCGTCCGGCCCGGAGGCCGGGCCTCCGCCCGGCGATCGGCCCGAGCCGCCTTCCGACGCCCCGCCTGCCCCGGTCGCCACGGGCGACCAGCCCGAGCCGGCGCCGGACCGCCCGCATCCCAAACCGACATCGCCCGAACCTCCCAAGGCGCCCGGGGCGACAAAGCGCATAGGCCAAGGACCCGCGGCAGGCACCGCGCATGTCCGCAGAATCGCCCGTCGCGACCCTTCGGGCCAGTGGCGCCTCCTTGAGGCCGCCAGCCGCATCGCCCGCCTGGCACTGAGCGACGCCGAAAACATCCTGGCCGAGGGAACGGATGTTATTCTGGATGCCCTCGGCGTGGCGCGGGCCACCGTCCTCATCCAGCGTCCTTCCATCGTCGATTCGGAACTCGTCCAGGCGCTCCAAGTCGGGCCCCCTCCCCCCGAGGAGGTGCTCCAGACGCAGCGCATCGGGGCCGAAGAGGTCCTCCGCACCGGCCGGGCGCTCCTCGCAAGAGGTCCCGATGCCCACGGTGCCGGAACCACATTGCTTCTTCCTCTGCGCGAACGGGCGGAGGTTTTCGGCGTGCTGTGCCTGTCGGGCAAGGCGGAGGGCCTGCCCATCACAGCCGACGACCTCGACGCCGCCGCACCGCTCGTCGATGCCGTGGCTTGTCTCTACCGCGCCGCCCTGCACCGCCGGCGCTACGCCGGCCAGGTCCTGTGCGACCCCGAGACGGCGCTCCTCGCGCCGGAAGCCTTCGAGGAGTGCGTTGAGAAACTCATCGACTGGGCGTGGGAACGCGAGGCCGAAGTGCCCGTCGTGCTCCTGGAGGCGAGGTCGGCGGGCGACGCACCGACGTCTTCCGAGAGCCTGGCCCAGGTCGGCCGCGCCATCGGGGCCTCGGTCACCAAGGGCCGACAGGCCGGCCGACTGGGGCCCGCCCTGTTTGCCATGGCGTGGTCGCGGCGACTCCGGGAGAATGAAGGCTATGGCGAGGCCAACGCGGCCTACCGCCTGCTGGCGGACCGCTTGACGGCGCTCGGCCCAAGGGTCGACGCCGGGTTGCGATTGCGGGCGGGCGTGGCCGTGTTTCCGTCGGACGGCAACAGCGCCGACGTCCTTCTGGCCGTCGCCCAGGAACGGCTGGCGACACAAGACCGTCTGGCCGCCGCAACGTAAGCGCTCTCGCTTCGCCGGCAACTCGGGCCATGGAGGAACCCACATACCCCGCGATCTGCCCGTCGGCAACGGCAACCTCCTGGTCAAGCGGACGGGTCGCGTTCGGAATCGCCGAGGTTCAACTTATAGTCGGCGGCGATTGTGGATAACTTTTTGGCGCGAGTTTTGGGGGGTATTTTGGGGCGGTTTTTTGGAACCCATAGGCCCTGGCGCTAGCGCCAGGGCGGTTTTTTCTCCCAAAAGCCCCGAATGTTAAGATGGGCTAGCGCGGATTTTGACTTTTTTAGGGGTTTTTTCGCGTTTTTGACCGGTTTTTACCGGTTTTTGTGCCCTTTTTCGCACTCTTTCCATCCATGTCATGTGCATACCTTTATGTGCATAACTTCCCGCGGACGCGCATAAGTCGTTTTGGGCGGGCAAATCTCGCATTTGACAAAGAAACAGCAGTGGACGGCCAGGGTTTAACCGCAAAGGGCGCCAAGGACGCAAAGGGGGGGCTCGGGGAACGACAAACGACACAAAGCCAAACCACCGAAAGGACGCAGAGAAGGAGGAGGGAACGGCCTCCCTGAGTGCCTGAGGCGGGGCGTGGCCGTGCAGTCCAGGCCGAAGGCCTGAGACAAAATAGCCCAGGCCAACGGCTCGCCTCGTCGAGTCGCCGTGGCGACCTGGGCCGGCAGGAGGGAAGCGGTTATAATCCTTTTTTATTGCCCAGCCCTGAAGGGGCGCGACAAGAGAACGGTTGTTGCGCCCCTTCAGGGCTGGGGATGAAAAAAAATTATGACGTGCTCGCTTGCGCCGATCCTGGGCGTTGCCCAGGGCTGTTTTGTTTCAGGCCGTTGGCCTGAACTGTAATAATGGGCGGTGCCGGAAATGCCTGTCGCCGGAATCTCGCCAAGATTTTCTCTACCAAGATTGCTCTTGACACAAGCCACCGTGCAGACTAAATATAGCAGTCAGGGAGGCACATATGGGTCGGCCTGGCAAGAAGGCAGACAGGCTGAACGGCGGCGGGCTCGCCGTGGGTTCGCTTTTTGAGGCGGAGCAAGTCGCCTCGTCCCAAAGCGTCGTTCCACTAGGATACGATCCTCAACGACCAGAGTCCTCCTATAGCGAATGCGTCCCCATTGAGCACCGGAAGCGCTACGGCCAGTTTTTTACTCCCCCTGTGATTGCCGACATTCTCTGCGATTGGGTTGAGGGCGCGAACCCACGGAGTCTGTTTGATCCGGCTGTGGGCACAGGGATTCTCTTGAGGCGATGGCTGGCCCGCCGGTCGCAAGCGACGATTACGGCTATTGATGTTGACCCGCAAGCGATTGCTGCCGCGCGCCAGGCGCTACCGGAAGGGAAAATTGCTTTTCGGTGCTGCGACTTTCTGACATGGCAAAGCCGGGAACGATTTGACGGCATTTTGGCCAATCCGCCTTACTTGCGCCATCACGACATGCTTTATGCGAGTGATATTTTCCAAGCCGTGGGCAAGCGCAATGGCGTGCGTCTTTCCCGCCTTACCAACGCCTACTGCCTCTTCATTCTGGAGATCTGCCGTAGGTTGAAACCGAAAGGGCGCGCAGGCATTATTGTACCCGGAGAGTGGCTTAACGCAAACTTCGGCATGCCCATCAAGGACTTTCTCCTGACCCGGGGATTCCTCAGGCGTTTGGTCTACTTCTCTCACGCGTCGCTGGTCTTCGAGCACACTTTGAGCACGGCCTGTCTCCTTTTTGTGGAGAGGTGCGAGACAGAGGTCCGCTCCGAGGCAACTTTGCCCACGGTTTTTGTGGGAGACGGTGTCCAGGGGGAAGTTTTGGGAGCCTACCTCCGTGGAGAGCAAAGCGAGACCGGAGGCATTTCCGAATACTCCCTACCAAGGGCGCAACTGGTTGCGGAGAAGAAATGGGACTACGTCCTTCAGAACGGTGTTCCCGAAATGCGGCCGGGCTTCGTTTCGTTGACTGAGTTGGCGAGGACTTCCCGGGGTATTGCGACGGGGGCGAACTCCTTCTTCCACCTGTCCGATTCGGAATCGAAGGAGCGGGGAATCAGCACGGGGCATCTGGTGCCTTGCGTGGGCAGGGCCAAGGACGTCAAAGGGTTTGTTTTTGACGAGTGCGACTTCGCGGAACTGTCAGCAACCGGCAGGCCCGCCTACCTTGTATGTCTTAAGGGCCGGCTGACGCCTTCCGAGAGCGCTTACGTTGCGGAAGGGGAGGCACTCGGGCTGCCGCAACGCTATCTGCTAGCCTGTCGCTCGCCGTGGTATGCCATGGAGTCTCGGGCTCCGGCACCGATTTGGGCTGCTGTGTTCGGACGGAATCGCCTGAAGTTCGTCTGGAACAGAGCCGGGATTCACAATCTGACAACATTTCATTGCGTTTATCCGCACCGCGAGGATCCGGATTTTGTGGCTGCGCTCGTGGCTTGCCTGAACAGCCCAGTCGTGCAGGCCACGAGTCAGCACCAGCAGCGCGTTTATGGAGGCGGCCTTCGCAAGTTTGAGCCGCGGGACCTATTGGAGGTCACCGTTCCGAACTTGGAGGCGGTCTCGCGGCGAACCATCCGGGAACTCCATGACTTACTGCTGCGCCTCGACGAATACTCTCGTTCCGAAGTCGGCTCGGCACAAGGAGTGTTGGGGGCGATTGATGAGGCGGTCAGATCAGCCGCTGCCGAGGCGTCTAGCCGAGAAGGACCTTCTCGAGCAAAGCGGGGTCCAGTTCCAAGCGGCCTCCTGTGGGAACAACATACGCATCGTGACGGCCCAGGTTGGTAATTCGTTGTGCCACCTGAAAAGTAGGCAACTTCGTAAAACGGCCGATCTGAGTCCCAGAGGTGATCGGTATCATTATTGTGGATTTTTCTTGGCTCTTCTTGGGCTTTTCAATCACGAAACCTTCGCCGGACCCTATAATGCAGGCCACATCCAAGAAGTTGAGGGCAAAAACCGAATCAAAGAACACTTGGGCATACACTTGTGGTTTCCTATAACGCTCGATCCAGCGATAAACGATCTTCAGGTCTTCAACCTTGACCGTGAAACTCGGGCTCTCGCGGACTCGTCGGCTCCCTTGGGCTTGCTGCTCTCTCCTCACGGCCATGTAACGAAGAGCCTCAACCTTGCTCGACCTTACTTCTATGCCGACAAGGGCGTGTTCCACCCACGGATCCGACTCCTCGATGGGGAGTTCCGAGAGCGTTTCCGGCACGGACACATCCGCAGGGAATACAAGGAGGTCTGGCTGTTTCCCATAAAGCCGGACCTTTTCCAGAGCACCAAGGTAAAATTCCTTAAAGCCCGGATCACCGGCGGCAAGTTTTCCCGAACTTCCGTATCTGCATATCTTCCAATCGGGTCGGGCCTGCCTTACGGCAGCGGCTAGAAAGTTCTCCGCCCAGTCTCCCATGGCCCGATTGGCCAGGAACTCCGAACGAGCATCGGTTGGGACGGTTGGCGTTCTAGAAGGTTTCTGGCCCGGTCCACCGAAATCGAGGTACCGGGGTTCCACGCCCCGGCGCTTCAACTCGGCCACCAGCGGCCCCTTTGCCGCGTATAGAAGGTCCCAGTAACTCATTTCTTGCCTGTACCCTTCCGCTCACGTATCAGCACGTCACAGCCGCATTCCAGCGCTTGCGCCAAGCGAGCCAGCGTGTGGAGCGTGATATTTCCTTCGCCACGCTCGATTGCTCCGATATAGGTTCTGTGAAGGCCGCATCGGTCTGCAAGCGTTTCCTGCGACCACCTCCGGGCCAGGCGGAGCCGGCGAACATTCGCTGCTACGATTTGATTGGGATCGGCGCTGAACACGTTATCAGGATGCCACGTTGGAGTCGGAAACTCTACAGACTATATCTAGCATCGCGTTGTAGAGTGACGATTTGGTTTTGCGGGGAGACGCCCACTAAAGGGCTGGTGCGAGGGCACTCTCGGGATTTTCGGGGACAGGATACGGATTGTTATTGAACGGGAGGGCGGCCCGGCTTCGCCGGAGGCTTCGGCGTGGCAAGCAAGTCGCCGTGGCGACTGGCGGGGCGCTGTTCGCGGCGCCCGCCAAGGCGGGCGGCGAACCCGTCGCGCGCTACTCGGGCTTCTTCATGTGGGATTCCAGGAGGCCCTTCACGGCCTTCCCCACGCCTTCCGCCAGTTCATCCGGGCCGACCCGCACCGCGCTCTTCACGGTCCCCGTCACCATCGCGACGCCGAGCACCTGCTTCGTATCGGCGTTGACGATCTCCACCTGGGCCGTCAGGAACGGATTCTCGGCGATGCCGGCCGCCCGAAGCGCCGAACCGCCCGGCTCATAGTCCATAAACTTTCCGCGGATGAGCAAGGTCGGCTTGCCGCCGCCCGTCTTGAACGCATCGAGTTCCGCAAGTTTCATCGCGACGGCCGGCCGCACCGCCGCCACGACGTCCTGCGGGATCGCTCCGAGCATCAGCGACGGGTCGAACGATGCCACCTGGGCCGACCGGTAGGCGAGCAGGCTCGTCGGGCCGCCCAGGTTCTTGATTTCGAAGTACCGGCCGCTCGCCCCCGTCACGCCATAATACGCCTGCTTCACCGCCGTCCCCATGCACCCGGCAATGAGCACCGCGCCCACCAGTCCGATCACGAGAAGTGGTTTCAAAACCTTGGGTGGCACGGATTGCAAGCAATCCGTGGCACCCAGAATGAGGGTTTTCGTTCCACCAGCGGGTGCCACCGTTTGCTTGCAAACGGTGCGGGACGGTTTTGAAACCATTTCTAGTCCTCGTCTCATCGTTATTCCCTTTCTCTGTTCGTTCCCCCGCCATGGTTCCACGAAGGCGCCGGTCGCCTGGAGCGCCGGCGGCGCAACGATCATTTTGCGTCCGATGCCGGGGGTGCACCACAAAAAAGTGGCACTTCTTCGGCCGGAGGGTGCCACGGTTTGCTTGTCAAACCGTGCGCTGCACACCAGCCCCACCGATTGACAAGCAATCGGTGGCACCCCTGGACTTTGCCACTTTTTTATGGTGTGCCCGATGCCGGCTCCGCCAGCAACTTCTCGATCTCCTCGCCAAGCACCGCTTCATCCGCGTCCCTCCTCCGCGCCATCCGACTTGCCGACCTTAAACACACAGTAGTCGCCGCACATGGAACACACGTCTCCGTGGGCCGGCCGGCGCGCTTCCCGCAGGCTCGCCGCACGCTGTCCGTCGATCGCCAGCGCGATCTGGGCTTCCCAGTCCTGCCGGCTGCGTGCCTCGCTGACGCGACGGTCCCAGTCCCGTGCGCCCGGCAGGCCGCGCGCCACATCGCCCGCGTGTGCCGCAATCCGCGCCGCGATGACGCCTTCCCGCACGTCCTGGGGCCTGGGCAGGCCGAGGTGCTCGGTCGGCGTGACGTAGCAGAGGAAATCCGCGCCCGCCATCGCCGCCACCGCCCCGCCGATCGCGCTCGTCAGGTGATCGTACCCCGGCGCGACGTCCGTCACGATGGGCCCGAGGACGTAGAACGGCAGGCCGCCGGTCATTTCTTTTTCGAGGCGGACCTGGGCCTCGACCTGGTTGAGCGGCACGTGGCCGGGCCCTTCGATGATGACCTGGGCTCCGGCGGCGGTCGCCCGGCGCGCCAGTTCCGCCAGCACGAGGAGTTCTTCGACCTGGGGTGCGTCCATGGCGTCGGCGATTGCGCCCGGCCGAAGGCCGTCGCCCAGGCTGAGCGTCACATCGAACTCGCGCGCTATGTCGATCACCTCGTCGAACCGCTCGTGGAGCGGATTCTCCTGGCGGTTCCGCCGCATCCAGTGGGCCAGGAACATGCCGCCCCGGCTCACGATGCCGCACACGCGCCGCCCGAGCGCCTCCGACTCCACGATCCGGCGCGTCACCCCGCAGTGGACCGTCACGAAATCGACGCCGTCCTCGGCGTGGCGGCGGACGCTCGCCAGCATGTCGTCCGCCGTCATCTTCGCCAGGTCATGATGGGTTTGAGCGGCCTTTGCGGCCGCCTCGTAAATCGGAACGCTTCCGACCGCCACGCGGCACGCGTCCAGAATCTTTCGGCGGACGGCCCGAACGTCGCCGCCCGTCGAGAGGTCCATCACGGCGTCGGTCCCGGCTTCCTCGGCGGCCTTGAGTTTTTCCAGTTCCGCCGCGATGTCCGCGTAGTCCGGGCTCGTGCCGATGTTCGCGTTGACCTTGACGCGGAGCCCCTCGCCGACGCCCATCACCTGCGCCGCGCGCCGGAGGCGGTTGAACGGAATCGCGATCCGCGCCGCCGCCACCCGCGCGCGGACCGTTTCCGGGTCGAGGCCTTCGTTCTTGGCCACGGCCCGCATCGCGTCGGTGACGAGGCCTTTTCTCGCCTGTTCCAGTTGCGTCATGCCTTCCCGCTCTTTCTCTCGCCGCTTCGCGACTTCGCTCCGGCCTTGGCGCCCGGCGCCCCTCGCCGGGGGCTCGCCCTCCCGCCTCTCCCGACGCGAGCACGCCCAGGTATTGTACCTCTTCCGGCGTCAGGCGTCGAGCCCGTCCTGTCCCGAGGCCGCGGAGGCTGAGGCGTCCGATCCGCGTCCGCACGAGTTCCCGCACGGGATGGCGGAGGCTCGCGAGCATACGGCGTATCTCGCGGTTGCGGCCTTCGCGCAAGGTGATTTCGAGGACCGAACGCGACGCCCCGCGCTTGAGCACCCGGATGTGCGCCGCCCGCGCCCGCCCCTCCGCCAAGTACACCCCGCGAAGGAGCCGCACGACGTCCTGCCCCGTCACCCGCCCCGCCACGGTCGCCAGGTACGTCTTCGGAACCTCGTACTTGGGGTGCGCGAGCCGGTTCGCGAGCGCCCCGTCGTTCGTCATCACCAGGAGACCCTTGGAATCCGCGTCGAGCCGACCCACCGGGAAGAGCCTCGCCTTCGTCTCCCGCACCAAGTCCACCGCCCGCGTGCGTCCGGCCGGGTCGTAGTTCGTGCAGACGACGCCCGGGGGCTTGTTGAGGATCCAGTATTCGAGCCGCTCCGCCGCCAGCCGCCGGCCGTCGAGGCGAACGTCCTGGGTCGCCGGGTCGGCCTTCGCGCCCGGTTGGGTCACCACCCGGCCGTCCACGCTGACGCGGCCTTCGGCGATGAGCGATTCGCACGCCCGCCGCGAGGCGACGCCCGCGCGGGCGAGGATTTTCTGGAGCCGTTCGAGCGCCATAAAGGCCTCCACCGCAGAGAACGCAGAGGACGACACAAATTGGGTAACGACTAAACGGACAAAGCGTCTGTTGGTTGTTTGTGGTTCCCCCGCTTCCGCCGTTCTTTGCGTACTTTGCGCCCTTTGCGGTTAAGAAACGCGGTTAATAAGCCGCCTACCGTTCGCCCTTCCCGGCGGGCGGGGGCAACTTGTTGCCGACGAGGCCTTTCTCCGCCGCGGGCGTGTCGGGGATCGTGAACTCGATCATCACGGGTTCGGTGCGGTCGTCGGTGATCGCGAGGCCGCCGAGCACGGGCTCGAATTGCCAGCCCCACGACTGCCACTCGGCCCGCGGGATGCGCCGCCGATAGAGGACGCGCGTGCGAAACTGGACCCAGCCGCCGTACTTTTTCTCATAGACCCATTTTTCGACCCGCCAGGTGACCTCGTCGCCCTTCTCGCCGACGAAGGGTTGTTCCTGGGTAAGTTCCACGAGGACGACGGCCACGTCGGCCGTCCCGCGGAGGGCGAGGATGCGCACGCGGCTCTCGTAGCGTTTGACTTCGAGGACCTGGCGTTCGATCCACCGGCGGTCCTCTTGGGTGAACTCGCCCTTGGCCGGGAGGCCCAGGTCCTCGGTGCGGTACTCCGCGGGGATGAGGGCGTCGTACTCCGAGAGGATGGGGGTTATGTCGATGCCTTCGAGTCGTCCCCAGGGGGTCTCGACCACGAGGTCCCAGAGGCCGAGCGGGAGGTCCGTCGCCTCGAACGCGCCGGTTTTCGGGTCGATGGCGACGGCGACCTTTCGGTCGCTCGCGCGTTCCCAGAGGAAGGCGGACTTCGCCCGGCCGGGGGGCGCCAGTTTCCCGCGGATCGTCCGGCCGGGGTTGGGCGCTTCGATTTCGGATTGCGGCCCCTCGACCATGCTCGGGCCGCCCTGAGTTCTGTCGAAGGGCGGATTGCGGCCCTCCTTCGCCGAGGCTTCGGCGGGTAAAATTGCGGATTGAAAGGCTTCCCCTGAAGGGCGCGCAGGGGCAAGGGCAAGGGCGGCGAGCCAGAGGGCAGCGGCGAGTTGCAGCATGGGCGTCTCCCGGGGCCCCGGGGAGGGCCTGAAGGCTATTTGACCGCGCCGAGGATCCCAGAGCAAGCGTGAAGAGGCGGACATGGAAAAAGGGGCGAGGATCCTTTTCGGGTCTGTCGGTGGGTGGCATGTCCACCCTGTTCCGGGTGGACATGCAAAAGGTCTCCCTGCATGGCCACGCGGAACAGCGTGGCCATGCCACCCGACCCTTTTTCGGGGCGGGGTTCGCGCTTGACGGGTGAGGCGGGGAGGGATTATACTCGTGGGCCTGCCCGGGATGGCCAATCCGTCCGGCGCCAGCGGAGGCGGACACAGAGGATGGTGCGAAATGGCCAAAGGTAAGTCGCAGCGGGCCCTCTTCGAGATTCTGACGAAGGAACGGGCGCAGGCGCGGCAGCAGGCGGAGGCGAAGCCCGGCCCGATCGTCCGCCGTTACGGGGGCGAGGAAGGCGGCGGACGCCCGCCGCCGGTCCCTGCCCGGCCGGCCATGCCTGTCGGTGGGCCGTCGGCGGCGGCGCCGATCCGCGTGAGCCTGACAGTGTATTGGATCGTCGTGGCGGCGGCAGCGGTGGCGTGCCTGTGCGTGCTCTTTTACTTGTGGGGGACGCGGTCGCGTAGAGAGCCCGTGTCGCCGAACGTTGAGCCGCGACCGACGATGGAAGAGGTCGGCCGTGGTCTGGTGAACGAAGGCCTCGTCGGGCGGCGCGAGGAAACGTCGGGGGCGGGCGTCGGCGAGGCGACCGGCGCAGTCGTCGGGGAAGCGACCGGCGCGCGAGCAGGCGAAGGGGCCGGCGCCGGCGAGGCGGTGGGGCCCGCAGAGCAAGGGAAGTTCCGCCTGCGGATTGCGCGGCTGGAGGTCTCGCGGTCGGAGTACACGGACCAGTTGCGGACGCTGCTCGCTAGCCGGGGAGTCGAGACGGACCTTGTGGCGCGGGGAGGATATTTCATCCTCTACAGCCGCGAGCGCCTCGCGAAGATAGACGACGAGAAGGCGACGGCGTTCGAGAAGAAGGTGGTGGAGGCGTTGAAGGAGTTCGAGCAGAAGACGGGATGGCCGGCGACGACGAATCCGTACTTCGTCACCGTCCCCTGAGAAGGAGTCGTCGGTATGTCTTTGGATAAGAGTCTGAAGAGCCAGGGCGCCCTGGCACGCCATCGGAACGTCCTTTCACGGGCGGAGCGCATCGACGCGCTGAAGGAAGAAGAGCGCTGGCCGGAAGGGCGGACGGTGTTCGGTCTGCCGAAGGTGGTCCACCGGAAGGTCGTCACGAAGAAGCACAAGGCGGCGAAGGCGGCCGCGGAAGGCGTGCCGGCGGAAGGCGCGCCGCCGGCAGAGGGTGCTGCGCCGGCGGAGGCCCCGGCGGCGGGCAAGCCGAAGGGCAAGGCCGGGTCGTAGGGCGGAGCGATTCCCGCGGATTCACCCCGACTGCGTCGGGATTCATCCGCGGGCTTTAGCATCGCGGGGCGGCGAGCACTTCCGAAGGAGCGCGTGTGGCGGGAAAGCGGTCGCTTCTTGCCGAGCGGATGCGCCAGGTGGACGCCTCGGGCATCCGCAAGGTGTTCGACCTGGCGGCGAGGCTCCCCGACCCGATCAACCTGAGCATCGGCCAGCCGGACTTCGACGTGCCGGAAGCCTGCAAGCGGCGGGCCATCGAGGCCATCGAGTCGGGGCGGAACAAGTACACCGTGACGCAGGGCGAGGCGTCGCTGCGGTCGCGGATCGCGGAGGCGCTCCGGTCGGAGTTCGGTTCGTTCGACTCGCCCGTCCTGGTGACGAGCGGCGTGTCGGGCGGAATTCTCCTGGCGGTGCTGGCCACGCTCAATCCGGGCGACGAGGCACTCATCCCTGACCCCTATTTCGTCATGTACAAGCATCTCGTGCGCCTCATCGGCGCTGTGCCGGTGTTCGTCGACACCTACCCCGACTGGCGCCTGAGGGCGGACCGGCTGGAGTCGGCCGTCACGGACCGCACGCGGATGCTCATCCTCGCAAGCCCCGCGAACCCGACCGGGGCCGTGCTCTCGAAAGAGGAACTGGCGTCGGCGATGGAGGTGGCGCGCCGGCACAACCTCCTCGTGCTGGCCGACGAGATTTACCGGGACTTTGTGTACGACGGTCCGGCGGCGAGCGCCTGGCCGATGGACGACCGCGTGATTTTGCTGCGCGGCTTCTCGAAGAGCCACGCCATGACCGGCTGGCGGCTCGGCTATGCGACGGGCCCGGCCGACATCCTCCACGCGATGACGACGCTCCAGCAATACACGTTCGTGTGCGCCCCCGCGCCGTTCCAGTGGGCGGCGGTGGCCGCGTTCGACGCGGACCCGTCGGAGCAGGTGGCGGCGTTCCGCGAGCGGCGGGATTTCGTTTACGAGGGTCTGAAAGACCGGTTCCGCGTCGAGAAACCTCGGGGGGCGTTCTACCTCTTTCCGGAGGCGCCCGGCGGAAGCGGGACGAAGTTCGTCGAGCGGGCGCTTCGCGCGGGCGTGCTCGTCATTCCGGGCGGCGTGTTCAGCCAGCGCGACACGCATTTCCGCATCTCGTACGCGGCCGACCGGCGGACGCTCGAGCGCGGCCTCGAGGCGCTGAACCGCCTGGCGGC
>Ga0114918_10001294_pt1 | contig 22337 bp, 13 predicted proteins | sample LantaG_FD_87015 | JGI IMG/M metagenome (GOLD analysis project Ga0114918, IMG submission 87015) | Deep subsurface microbial communities from Baltic Sea to uncover new lineages of life (NeLLi) - Landsort_02402 metaG | ecosystem: Environmental > Aquatic > Marine > Oceanic > Sediment | place... | reverse complement strand
TAAAAAACAAAAAAAATGAAAAAAACTAATTTATTACCAATAATATCGATATTTTTCGTATTATTTTTATTTATGAATTTTACCAATAAAAAATATGAAAAAACATTTTTAGAATTAGATGACACAACGTTTATAATTCCAATAATTGAAAATGAAGATAGTCAAAATGAAAATGATAAATACATTCGAACACTTAAGGTTGGATATGTTGATAGGTTGGATAAACCAATTAAATTGCAAAATGGTGATAAACTTTTTTATAGGTGTTCATATGAATCTCAAATGATATTTTATTCTGAGTCAGATTCTTTGGTAATGGCTTCTTGGAAAAGAATGTCTTGTGAAGTTATTGCTTTTTTTAATTTAAATGAAAATGAGGTTAAATGGGTTAAAGAAAATTCAATTAATAGAATTAAGATTAGAAACGTAACAACAAATTTTGAAAAAACATTTAAAAATGATGAACCTGAATTTTTACAAGCATTATTTATAAGGTTTAATAAATAAACCAAAAAAAAAAAAGGGGGAAACCCTTTTTTAGTTTTCCCCATATAAATCTTTTTTTGGTATACAAGTTTCACGAATTAATTTTTCAACGAAAGCAAACATTTTAAGACCATTTTGTTCGCAATATTGTTTTAATTGTTCATGTGTTTTACTAGTGATTTTTAAATTTTTATCTCTATTCATAGCTGTTTTATAAATAAGTATGATAAAAGTATGATAAAAGACATACTCTTTTAATTTTATATTTTATTAGTGAGCCACTTTTGAAAAAATGTTAATATTTATAATAAACAAAAGAATAAAGTAAATAATAAACTTAAAAATTAAATAATATGGCAACAAAAGTATTCGTAAGTCCGGGTGTCTATACCTCAGAAAAAGACTTAACATTCGTTACACGTCAAGTAGGTGTAACAACACTTGGATTGGTTGGTGAGACGACTATAGGTCCAGCGTTTCAACCTATCTTTATAAGTAACTATGGTGAATTCCAATCTTTTTTTGGTGGATTAAATGCTACTAAAATAAAAGATACTGGTGCTCCTAAATATGAATTACCTTATATCGCTAAATCGTATCTTTCTCAGTCTAACCAATTATTCGTAACAAGAGTATTGGGGTTTTCTGGTTACTATGGTGGTTTGGCTTGGGGTATAACACTTGATGGAGCTTTAGATTCATCTACTGTTGCTACAACAAATACTGGAACGACTTATTCTCCTTTGATTACTTATTCAGCAACAACTGGTGGTACATTGGTTAGTGTTAGCTCATCTGATTCATTGGTAACAAGCTTATTAGGTGATTCAGTTGCTGGTCCAGAATTATTAGCTAAACTTGCTTATTTAGGAACAGCAACAACTGGTTCTAGTGTTGACATTACAGCTACTTATTCTAAATCAGGAAACATATTTACTGGTTCTTCATTTAATTTATATGTTACAGAGACTGGAAATGATGGTATATATAATACTGGTACAACAACTGGTATTACTATTAGCTATTCTGGTACGGCATATACTGATGTTGAAAATAAACTAGTTGCATTGTTACGTTCTAGAGGAACAATAAATTCATCAAATCAGTTACCTTCTTTCGAAGTAAGTGGTACAACTAATGTTGCTTTTGACCCAGCATATTCTGGTGCTACAAGCAATCCGTTAGGTGTCTTCTCATTGAGTGGAGTTTCAACTTTACAAGGTGCTTTCAATTATCAATTATCTTTAGATAGAACTCAAAAAAATTATCTACCTAAAGTATTAGGAAGAACAGCGCAAGATGGTAAGACAGCATTATTTGTTGAAGAACTATACGGAAATTTATTTAAAACACTTAATGCTGATGATAAGGTTCGTGGTATAAAACAATCTTTGATTAGTTATGCAGATGATTATTCAGATTACCTACAACAATTCCAACCAGCAGTTACACCTTACGTGGTTTCAGAATTACGTGGTAATAAAGTTATTAGATTGTTTAGATTACACACAATTTCAGATGGTAATGCTGCTAACGAACAATTTAAAATTTCAATTGTTAACATTAAACCAGATTCTAAAGAATTTGATGTTAGAATTAGAAGTTTTTATGATACAGACGCACAACCAACAATTCTTGAAAGTTTTTCTCGTTGTACTATGGACCCAACTTCAGCTAATTTTATTGGTAGAAGAATAGGTACTCTTGATGGGGTTTACGTTTCTAAGTCTTCATATGTACTTGTTGAATGTGACGAGACATCTGATACTTCAGATACTTTTCCAGCTGGTTTCATTGGTTTCCCTATTCGTGATTACCAAACAAATAGTAATACTTCAGTAGTTAACCCTAATTTAATGTATAAGCAAACTTATGGTGCATTTGAAAACAAGCGTAAATATTATTTAGGTCTTTCTGAGACTATTGGTATCGACTCTGATTTCTTCGACTATAAAGGTGTTCCAAAAACATCAACACCAAATGAATGGACTGGATTAACAAACGGTTTCCACATGGATATCGATGCTACTGGGGCTACAATTGATAACGTATCAGTTGTTATAAACAATAGCGGAACTACTTATAACCCAATATTCTTATTTGATACTGGAGATTGGGAATTTAGAACAGATGCTGGTTTATTAAACGGACCATATGAAAAACTTTATGCTCGTAAATTTACGTTTGCACCATATGGTGGTTTCGATGGATGGGACATATACAGAACTAGAAGAAGTAACCTTGATAATTTTATTATCAATGGTACAGCTGGTGCTGCTGGATTAACAAGTGGTGCGTTTGTTAATAAAACTCTTACCAATGGCGATTTAGGTATCAATTCGGATTACTACGCATATTTGGAAGCTATTTGGACGTTTAAAAATCCAGAAGCAGTGAATATAAATGTGTTTGCAACTCCGGGAATTGATGACTTTGACAACACAAACTTAATTGAAGCTTCAATCGAAATGATTGAACAAGATAGGGCTGACTCATTATATATCATGACAATGCCAGATACTTCTAGTGGAGAACTATTAGAAATTGAAGATGTTGTGGACCAATTAACTGACCAATTTGATAGTAATTACTCTTGTACTTACTGGCCTTGGGTTCAAATTAATGATGCTGAAAATAATGTGTTAATATACGTTCCACCGACAAGAGATGTTGTTAGAAATATTGCGTTGACTGATAACATTTCATTCCCTTGGTTTGCCGTTGCTGGTATCCAACGTGGTGATGTTGATGCTATTCAAGCTCGTAAGAAACTTACATTGGCTGATAGAGACCTTCTTTATGAAAACAGAATTAACCCAATTGCTACTTTCACATCTGATGGTATTAAAATTTGGGGTAATAAAACTCTTCAAGTTAAAGATACAGCTCTTAATAGAATCAATGTTAGAAGACTTCTATTACAAGCTAGAAAACTTATTTCAGCTGTATCTATTAGATTGTTATTCGAACAAAACGACTCTGTTGTTAGAAATCAATTCTTAGCACTTGTTAACCCAATATTGGATAACATAAGAAGTGAAAGAGGTTTAACTGACTTCCGTGTAGTTCTGTCAAGAGACCCAGAAGATATTGATAGAAATCAATTAACTGGTCAAATATTCTTGAAACCAACTAGAGCATTAGAATTTATTCAAGTTGAATTTGTGATAATGAATACTGGTGCTTCATTCGATAATATCTAAAAAAATAATTTTAAACAAAAAACCCCAGTAGCTGGGGTTTTTTTGTTTAAATATAATATTTATAGTATGATTAAGATTAAAATAACATCAAATCAATATGATAGAATATTGTTACATGAGCAAAAAGCTCGTTTAATGAATTCTAATGAACTTAATCTTATAGGTTCAGACTCAAGTACTGATTTATTAGAAGAGGGGTGGAAAGACGTTGTTTTGGGTGTTGCTATGTTGTTGGGAGTCGGGTTAAGTGGAGTAAATAAAGTAGCAGCTCAAGATGCTTTGAAAAACGCTAAAACTATGTCTCAAATTAAGACGACTCTTGAAGATGAGGCTAAAACTAAAGAATTGGCCGACCTTTTACAAGAAAAAGGTTATAAAAATGCTGAAGATAGGTTAGCTAAAAATGCTGAAAACATTATTAATAAATTTAATGAGATATCTAAAGCAAACAAATTAAATTATAAAGTAAGTGAAAAGGTATTAACTAATTTATCACAACTAAGTAGTGCCGCTAATCATGGTTATGCGCTTAAAAACGCTGAAGTTAGTTCAGACACAGTTAAACAAGAACCAATAAAAACAATTATTAGGTTTAGAGATACGCTAAGTATTAATATGGGCAATGATAAATTGTTTAACACTGCTAGTTATGAACTTAATGGTAATGGTGTTACATTGATAACCAACGTTATTAATGAGATACATAAATTAGGTGGTAAAATAATAACAGCAAATATTGAATCTTCAACGGATTCTGAAAGTATTCCAACATTTAGAGGCGACAATGATGTTACTGGAAATATTAAATTAGCTGATTTAAGAACCAAAAGTGTTTCTGAATTAATTAGAAAATTAGATTCTAGTTCTAGAATAACACATAGAGAAATACCTAACAATGGTTCTGACGTTGTTAGTACTAAAGAATTTAAAGCTGCTGCAACCAATCAAGAAGAATTAAACGCTTTAAGAGAAAAAACAAAAGAATTTAGATATGTTAAAGTAACAATAATAGTTGATTACGAAAAAGAAGAAATTACTCCAAACCCTAAACCAGATGAAATAATTAAAAATTATAGATTTGAAGTAATTAAAGTTAGTGACGCTGCTGGTATAGCTAAATTGGATGGAAAAACGAAATTCAAAGGAAATAAACTTAAGTGTGATAAAAAAACTAAAAATAAAGATATTGAACAACTAATTGGTTGTAGTATCTTTTAAAATAAAAATATATTTTTTTAATTATTTTTTCTTTTTCCATATATTTATTAACAAATAACATAATGTACTTATAATAGTACTAATAGAGAAAACAAAAACAAAATATTATGGCTGATTTATTAATGAAAATGCCCTTACCATACGAACCTAAGAAAAAGAATCGTTGGTTAATTACTTTCCCAGCTGATTTGGGGATTCAACAATGGTGGTTATCATCTGCTTCAAGACCATCAATAGCTCAAAATGAAGTAGAAATTCAATTCTTGAACACATCAACATGGGTTATTGGTCGTTTTACTTGGGATGCTATTGATGTTACTTTCCGTGACCCAATCGGTCCATCTGCTGCACAAGCAATTATGGAATGGGTTCGTCTTCACTCTGAATCAATTACTGGTCGTCAAGGTTATGCTGCTGGTTATAAAAGACCAGTAGAGTTAGAAATGCTTGACCCAACTGGTGTTGTTATTGAAAAATGGTTATTAGATGGAACTATGTTAACTAATGTTGGTTTTGGTGATTTGTCTATGGATGATGATGGTGTGGCTGAAATAACAGCAACATTAAGATTCGATAGAGCTATATTACTTTTCTAATTTTTTTTATTATGTCTAAATCAAAAAAAGAAATTAAACCTAAGGGTAATAGAGCCAATAAAGCTAAAAATAAAAAAATGATAGATAAAAATCTAGAAATTATATCTAGATTAAAAAAATAATTAAAAACCACCTATGGGTGGTTTTTTTATTTTATTTTTATTATGTTTACAAAAAAATCTTAAATCATATATTTATTTTAAAATAATATAAATTTAAAGTTTTAACATGGATAAAAAACCAAACGTATTTCCAAATTCTGGAAGTAAAAAACCAAACGATGAAAATTTTGCAACCTATGGTTCAGAAAAGTACGATGAAGAAACAAAACTAATAACAAGAGAAGTTTTTGAAAAATCATCTTCTGATGATTTGCCAACAGGACAACTTAGTGCTCTTGAGCAAATGAAAAAAAGAACCGAAGAACAATTAAGAATGCGTGATGAAAGTGGTGTTGTAATAGAATCCGAATTCGCAGAAAAACAAATAGAAAAACAAGCAGTTATTTCTTATGGTAAAGCAACAGAAAATCATAGCCAAAATCAGCTAGACCTTCGTGACCAACAACTGGAAAGAAATAAAATTATGATTGAGAAGTATCAAAAACAATTAGATGATGCTATGAATAGAGAATTACCATTAGAAGAAATAAAACCAAAAAATATGCAAGAAAGAGAACCAGAACCATTTAGAGAGCCTATCGCTAAAAACATTGAGTCGTTTGGTAAAAACCCATCAAGTATCGACCCAAATATAGTTAGTTTGAGTCAGCCTAATTATAATTCACCATTTGATGTGATACCTTTACCATCTGAAGGTAAAATATATAAAAATAAAAAACCATCGGTAAGATTATCTTATATGACTACTTCTGATGAAAATATACTTACAAGTCCTAATCTATTAGAAAGCGGTGAGTTTTTAGAAATTTTAATAAATAGAAAATTACTCGAAGAAGGGTTAAGATATAGAGACTTACATGTTGGAGATAGAAATGCTATAATGATTTGGTTAAGAGCTACAGGTTATGGTGAAATGTATCCAGTTACAATGTTGGATGAAAAAGATGAACCATTTGATATAGATATCGATTTGAATAATCTAAATTATAAAAAATTAGGTGCCGAACCTGATAGTGAAGGTCTTTTTGATTATGAAATGAAATTATCTAAAACACAAATTAAATTTAGATTTTTAAATTGTGGTGATATCGATGATATAAGTAAAATAGTTGATGCGGAAACAAAACAAGGTGGTTTAGTTAACAATACTTCAATTTATTCATTAGATAGAATGATTGTTGAAGTTAATGGGTCTAGAGATAGAAATGTTATCAGACAATTTGTTCGTTCAATTAGATTACTTGAAGGGAAAGAATTTACTAAATATGTTGAAGAAATTGAAAGTGGTGTTGATTTGAATATCACGGTTGGAACCCCCGGAGGTGGTTCCATAGAAACCTTTCTTCCACTTAACCTCAGGTTTTTTTGGCCTGACCTCTAGTTATAAAATACCTCTTTTAGAAGAAATTTACATTTGTACTCAGCATTTGAAGAATATGTCTTATTCAGATATAATGTTAATGCCAACATATGAACGAAGATTCTTTTTAGGGTTATTAAGTAAAGACGCTAGAGAGCGTGAAGAACAGGCAGAAGAGATGAAACAACAAGCTGTTTCTAAAAATTCTAAAGGTTCTAGAACCACAAAAGTTAGTGGAGAAGCACTCAAAAATAAAATAAAAGCTGGCGAAATAAAAAACACATAAAAATTCCCCACCTAAAGTGGGGAATTTTAGTTTAATAGATATTTATGTATAAAGTAGTTATGAATAAAATATTAAATGAAAGACTTTATAAGTTAATAGAACCATATTTAAACGAAGCGAGAAAAGCACCAGAACCACAAGATTTAACATTATTTTTTAATGATAACCCAACAGCTAAGTTCTTTTCTGTTATTACAAATTCTAATGGTGAATACGATTTTGCGTTAGGTGAAGTTAATGGCCATAAAGTAATAAAAGATATAAACAAAAATACCAAATCAAAAGGTTGTAGTATTGATGCCAACTTTAATACCATGGTTTATGGTAACACATTTAAAGTTAGTTTTGGTAGTTGTGGTTCAATAACTATTAACAACGTTATTGGGTTAAAGGTTTTTAAAGATGAAAATGATTTAAAAAGTGGTTCTCCAATGGACTCAATTGAATTAGACCATGAATTAGATAAATCTCCAACAGATTTAATCAATGATTATTATGAACAATTAAAAAATTTAGATATTGGTGATGAAATCTTTTTTGATTCGAAATATAAATATGATGCTGATGTAATTAAAAAAAACAACAATAGTGTTATGTTAGAACTAAGGAAACAAGGTTCTAAATCACAACCAGTTATACTTACAATAGATTTATCTAAAAACCCTTTTTATGATGATAATGGTAATATTATGTTTAAAACAGTAGGCGTTAATAGAGGTGAAGAAAATAATAAATTTGTTTTTAATATTTTAATAAAAAAAGTATCTTTTTCTACAAATAATAAACCAGAACCAACAGCAGAACCAGATGCTAAACCAGATGCTGAACCAGAAGATACTTTAGGAACGGATGCTGATGAATTACAATCAGACGCTAAAAAAGCTTATGATTATATTTTAAATGACCCTAATTTAAAAGCAGCTTTTTATAAAGCCCCAAGTTTATGGAATTTATTTATGTCCGAACTTAAAGGTAAAAAAGCAACAGGTACTGGTATCTTAGCAACTCTTCAATTAGTTAATAAATACAGGAATAAAGAAATATCTGAAAAAATAGGAAAACAATTTATTAAACATGAAATAGTATCATATACTCCAATTAAACCATATAGTTTAGGCGATATTGAGTTAAAAACTGATGAAAAGTATAGTGCAAAAATTATAAGAAACGAAAACGGAATTGAATTGAAAAATAGTAAATATAAAATTTATGTTAGAGATGAATATCCTGATAAATTAGATGTATTTGAATGTGAGATTGTTAAGTATAAAAAAGATGTTGATGAAGGAAATAAATTTGAGGTTCTTCTAAAATTCTATAATGAAGGTGGTTATAAATCATTAAAAAAAAATAAATAAAAATGGCTTTAAGTAAAAAAGAATTAAAAGAACAACTTAGACTTTTAAAAGAGCAAGCGGCAGCACAACAAGAAATAAATTCTGGGCTTGACGCATATATTGCTGGTTTAAATAAAGCTAAAGCTTTAAATAAAACTATTGCTGATAATGAAAAGAAAGCACTTTTATTTCAAGAAGAAATACTTGATGCTCTGAGAGCTGGTGATGCTACCAGATTAGAAGAAGCTAAAAATAAGCTACAAGTATTAAATGCACAAACAGATGAGTTGTTAGAGCAGAAGAAAATACTTATTGACCAACTTAAAGAGGCTAAAAAATTAAAAATGACATTTACCAGCATGGGTGCTGGCATGGTTAAAAATTTCCATAAAGTTCCAGATTTCTTCAAAAACTCTTTTGGTAAACTAAAAAGTTGGGGATTATTTGAAATGGATAAATCCATCAAGCAATCAAGCTTGGAAATGGGTTTACTTGGTGGACGAGCTAAAACATTATCTACATCTATTAGAGAAACAGCTCTTTCAACCAATGAGTGGGGAATGGGTGTTAAAGAGTTAGCCAAATTACAATCTTCTTTTAGTGAAGAATTAGGTAGAAGCGTTTTATTAGGTAATGAAGGTACTCAAGCTATTTCTGCAATGGCAGCTGCTACGACATTAGGTGTTGAAGGTGCTGCTAAATTAACAGCCGAATTTGAACAACAAGGATATTCAGCTGAAAGAACTGCTAAATATATTGAAGATACTTTAAATAATACTAGCAAGATAGGTATCAACTCATCTAAGGTAGTTAAGAACATCCAGAATAACATGAAAATGTTAAACAAGTATAACTTCAAAGGTGGTGTTAAAGGTCTAGCTAAGATGGCTCAAACTGTTTCTAAGTTAGGTGTTGATATGAACTTTGCTAGTAATATGGCTGAGAAGTTATTTGATATTGATGGTGCAGTTGAAATGTCAGCACAATTACAAGTATTAGGTGGGTCTTGGGCTAAAATGTCAGACCCATTTCATTTGATGTATATGGCTAGAAATGATATGGCTGGTTTAACTGAAGAAATTGGTAAAGCAGCTGAATCAAGTGCTATTTTTAATAGTAAAACTGGTGAATTTGATATAACTTCACTTGAAATGCATAGATTAAGAAAAATAGCTGAACAAACAGGTATTGCTTATGAAGATTTAGCACAAGCTGGTAAGAATGCTGCAAAATTTACCAAAATAAAAAAACAACTTTCGTTTAGCATTGGTGGTGGAGAAGAAGGAAAAGAAATGCAAGAATTTTTAACCAATACAGCACAATTGGATGAAAAAGGAAACGCATTTATTATTGATGTTAAGGGTGATAAAAAATTAATAAAAGATTTAGGTATTAGTGGTCAACAATTAATAAAATCCGAAATGCAGAATAAAAAAACTTTAGCTGAAAGAGCTAAAGCAGCTGTTAGTTTTGATGAGAAAATTACCAATCTGATAAATATGGTTAAAACAACAATGTTACCTATTGTTGATGGTATTGACCAAGTATTAGGTCCTTTGATTAAAGATTTGTTTAAGAATGAAAAGTTTAAAAATGAATTAAAAGAATTAGGAAAAAATATTGGCGAATTAGCCAAATTTGGAGCTGGATTTGTTAAAACAGTTGCAGAAATTGGTCTTTGGCTTGGACCTACGGGTACTCTCGCAACAGTATTAAGTTTTAAAGCTTTAGGGTGGTTATTTGGGAAAGCGAATTGGATACTGAATGGAATAACTTTAGCTCAAGGTTTTAATCTTGGAACTACTGGTAAAGGAGGTGCCATATCTAATTTAACAAATATGCTTGGTGGTAAGTTAGGTTTTTTAACAAAATCTATTGGTGTTTTAGGTGCTGGTATTGCTGGTTGGGCTGCTGGTGATTGGTTTGGTGGAGAGATAAGTAAAAAACTTGGTAATAAAGAAACAAAGGAAGGTGATAACTGGGGGACTGCTGGAGCTATTGCTGGTGGATTACTTGGATTGGCTTTAGCACCATTCACAGGTGGGGCTTCATTAGCATTGTCTGCTGCCGCTGTTGGTGGTGGAGCACTACTTGGTAGTACATTTGGTAATGTAGCTGGTGATGCTTTTAACCAACCAACAAACGATGCTATTTTTAATTCACCAATTAATGATGGGGTAATACCTAAGATTAAAAACGGGGTGGTACCTAAAGAAAAAAATAGAATAATACCTAGAAATAAAAAGAATTTAGGTAAGGATTTTACAAAAGGTAATGGTGTTATTCAAGGTGGTAAAATAACACCAATTGATAATAAAGATGAATTATTGGCCATGAAACCGGGAGGTGCAGTTGCCGAAGCTTTATCAAAATTTAATAATAAAAATAATGGTTCGGCTTCTGTAAATAGCGGTGGAGTAATGAGACATGAGTTTGGTGATATAAGATTTAGTGGTGAAATTAAGTTAACCAGTCCCGGAACTCAACCCATATCAATACATTCTCTTATTGACCTATCTAAGGACCCAGTTTTCATTAGAAACATCACAAATATGATACATGCCGAAACAGCTAGAGTAATTAATGGTGGTAAAAATTAATTTTATTTAATTGATTATTAATTATTTAATTAATTTATTGAATATAATTATTTAATTAGCTTGATTATGTCAAAAAAAAACCGTAATTTTGCCTATCATAAAATAAAAATATATAAAATATTTAGTAATTGATAATTAAATGATTATTTTTTGATAAAATTAAGGGGAAATACTGTCTTTTTTTAAAAAGACGTTTATTTGAAAAAAAATTGGCTTATAATAGTATTTATATACAAAGTATTATTTATGCCAATTTATTATAACACATCAGCCCCTACACCTAGTACAAAAAACAATATCAATGATATTGCCGTTAGTTATGGTATTAGGGATTTTCTATTAAATAGAAATTTACTTCCATTTTATCCACAAATATCAACTTCAATTAATGGAAGTCAGAGAATTGGTGAACCAGTATTAGATACTAGTATTAATGACAATTCAAATGTAATACCTTTTGGTTTACCATTAGAAACTGAAGGACTTATTAGATATGAAATAGCAGTATTACCTAATCAATTTAAAAATTCAAATCAAACAGCACCTTCATTAATTAATATTGAAGATATTCCAATAATTCAAGGATTATTTGGTGATATAACTCTACCAGTGGGTGTGGATTCATATCCAACCAGTTCATCTCAAGAAGTAGAAGAATATGGTATTTTAGGTAAAACAGAATATGCTGAATTAAGAAAAAATGCGACAATAACAAACCTATATTTAGATTCAAGTAGTCAAGTAGATGCAGCAGATTGGATTTCATTACAACCAGCTGGTTTTTCTCAACAAATAGGTGGTTATCTTGATGAATATGGTGGTTTGAATTTAGGTGGTTCACCTTCCATTCAAGCGTCAAACGTTATTGGTAGTATATTAAACGGTCAAGGGTTAGGTTTAGCCAAAGGTGGTGTAGTTACAAATTTTGATTTTAGAAGTTCATTAGCTGGTAGAGTGTTAGGTGCATCAGGAATTGTCAATGATACTAAATTAGGGTTAATTGGGGGGCAACAATTGGCATTATCTTTAGCAAATAATGCTGCATTTAATTTACAAGAAGATATATTGGGTGGATTAAATGTTCAAGATAATATATTAAGTTTAATTAAAGATGGGACATTAGCTGGATTTAGACCTAATTATAAAATTACAGTACCTTCAGGTACAGGTGGTAGAGTAGCGGATTACACATCAAGATTACTTGGTTTTACATTACCTAAAAGTTATTTAGAAGATGCTGGTTCAATATTTTTATCAGAAAGTGATTCACCAAATATTGAACGAGCAAACAGTATGATATTAAATACTGGTAAAGGACAAGTTGCTGCGTTAATAACTAATGTGTTTGCAAATATAAATGGAACTTCACAATATGATAGCCCTGATATATCAAGATTTAGAAGTGGTTATGTTCCGGGATATAAAAACAATCAAGGTCAAAAAGCAATTGAATCAAACATATATGCTTTCGGTGATGAGGATGGTAATGTATATAATTTTATAACCAATGGAACTTCATTGATACCAGAAATAAGTTATAATAGAACAAATATGCTTGAGGCTTACGGTTTCAAAGGATTTAATACTGAAGAAACGGGTTTAAAAGGAGATAGTTATGTTGGTAATAATATAAAATCACCAACATTTACTTGGGGAAGTAATCAAGACAATAATGTTAATACATTTCCTGAATTTAATCCAGTTATTTTTCCGAAAAAAACTTTATTAGGAAAAACTCAACAATTATTCAATTCAAATGGAATGTTAAATATTGTTAGTACAAAAGGAGATATGAATAAAACATCTAACCAAATTCAAACATCTAATGGTGGTGGGTTTTCAAAAGGTAGTGCGGTAATAAAAGGTGATAGATATACTCAAGATGGTTTTTTTGATGGTAAAAAAGATTCAGCTGAAAACACTTATTGTAGAAGTTGGACAACAAACGACAGATACGACCAAGTTTCTAAAATGATTAGAAGTTCAGGTCTTAATAAAACAGTACCTTACAGATTTCAAAGTAATAATTCAACACTAGATGAATTTGGTTTTGTTAAAGTAGCACCATATAAAACTGATAAATTATATGATGAAAATAATTATGTTGGAGTAGACCCAAAAAAATACATGTTTTCTATTGAAAATCTAGCTTGGTCTGACAATTGGGCTGATTTACCACCAGTAGAAAAAGGTATGGGTGATTTATTAAGTGGTAAAAAGGGTAGAATTATGTGGTTTCCACCATATAACATTTCCTTTAATGAAGCTAGTAACGTAAGTTGGGAAAAAAATGATTTTATTGGTAGAGGTGAGTCAGTTTATACCTATAATAATACGGAAAGAACTGGTAATCTTAGCTTTAGTATTGTAGTTGACCACCCTAGTTATATCAACGCATTCAGAAACCCAAATGGTCCTGATGATAATTATGTTGCTTCATTTTTTGCTGGTTGCGTAGACCCAAACAGTTATTTTGCTGATAAATTAACTGTTAGTGAAAAAAGTTCTATAGCTCAAACACAAACAATAATTCAACAAACAGCTGTATTAACACCAGAAGTTCCACCTAATAAGTTTTCAATTTATTTTCCAAATGATAATGTAGATGTAGGTGATTTGTTATCTTTAGGATATGAAAACGGATTAAGTGCGTCAACTCAAATAGATTATACTACTAACCCACAAGGTACTGGTGCTGGTATTGGTTCATATGTAGGTGGTGTTACCAGTCAAACAGCATGGAATGACATCAACAATTTTGGTCTTAATGGTTGGAAACAACCAATAGAAATTGATGGTGTATCATATAGTGGTTTTAGTGACCCAGCTTATGGACCAGCCTTATCAACTTATTTAGATAATAAATGCAAGTTTTGTATTGTTAAGATTAGCGCATATGCAAGCGCACAAGGTAATGCTTCAGCAAATACGACATTAGCAAATGGTAGAAGTGCAAGTGTTAAAGATTATTTACTCAATACTTTAGGTATTTTTAATGGAAAATCAGATAGTGAAATAAGTAAAAGATTTCCTAAACCAACTACTAAAACATTAACAGGAACTGGTTGTGTTGTTGGGTCTGGACAACAAACAGATTCAATTGACTGTAAACAAGATAGAAGAGCAGAGGTAACATTTGAATATAGTAATGAATTAGCTGCTGAAGAAACAATTCAACCACAACCTATTGTTCAAAATAATACTCAACAAATAAATACTAAAATAACAAATAGGTTTTATAATGAGTCTGCTTATTTTGAACAATTAACCAATACCGATAAATTTGTTTTTGATAGCTTTAGAGAGAAAATTAAATATTTTCACCCAAGTTTTCATTCAACAACACCTGAAGGGTTAAATTCTAGATTGACATTCTTACAACAATGTACTAGACAAGGCCCAACACTTGAAGCACAAGGGGCTGATAACTTAGCTTTTGGTAGACCGCCAGTATGTATTTTAAGACTTGGTGATTTTTATAACACCAAAATTATTATTGATAACATAAATATTGAATATGAGCCTTTGGTATGGGACCTTAATCCAGAAGGTTCTGGAGTTCAACCAATGATAGCTAATGTTAATATGTCATTTAAATTTATAGGTGGGTCAACACTAATGGGCCCAATTAATAAATTACAAAATGCCTTGTCATTTAATTATTATGCCAATGCACATGTTTATGACCCAAGAGCTGATTATATAGCAAAAGTATCTAATCAAACACCAATAGAAACTCAAACTTTGGGTACTACTCAAGGTACTAATTTAGCAACATCAGAACATAATTCTAATAAACCATACACGATTGTTAATGGATTTAAAGATTTAGCTAAATATAATGATAGATTTTTAATAAAAGAAACATCATCTACTGATATCCCTGAAGTAAATCAAGAATTAGCTTCTGACCAAACAAATAGTGGTGATAACGTACCAGTAATGTCAGCAGATGAAATTAGCGATACTAATAAAGACATAAATGTTAATATTTTATTAGACTATGTTAGAGATATAACTAATAAAACAGCAAAAGGGAATGCCTTTATAAACGTTGCAGTTGTTGATGGATATAGTAAAGATTATGATGTTAAATTTATAATTTTTGATGCTATTGGATACCCACATAATCTTGGGGTTGGTAAAATACTAACAGGTGCTCAAGAAACTAATTTTAATTTTTCATTTGATTATAACGATGATAATTTTAATTTTAGTGATAACGCTGATTTTAAATATCAAATAAAAATGAGTTATTTAAATTTAGATAATAAAGCAATAACAAAAGATATTATAATTTAAAATGGCACAATATTACGACAGATATAGTAAATTTAGAGATAATGGTGGAATTAAACCATTACCAAAGATAGCAATACCAAGAGAAGATTCAGATAAAACGGCTATTTATAAACAAGGTGTAAGTAGACTTGACAAATTAAGTGATACGTATTATAATAATGCATACAGTGGTTGGTTGATATTACTTGCAAACCCAGAATATGGTGGTTTAGAATTTAACATACCAGATATGGCAGTTTTAAGAATTCCTTTTCCTTATGAAAGTGCGGTAGGAAGATATACAACACAAATAAAAACACATAAATTATTATATGGCGAATAAAAAAATTGGTTGTAGTGCTGGAAAAACATCATTGGTTGACCCAAATAATTTTGATGGTCAAAATTCATCTACAAATATTTCAGTTCCTTTAGAAGACTTATCAATAACAGTCCAATTAGAAACAACAAAGAAAGCTAGAACATTATTGACTTCTACTGGTTCTAAAAATTTTAATGTAAGCTCTGAAGGTGCTAAAGTTACCTTTATTGAAGGTAGTGGAGATGATGGTAAGAAAAAACTAACAACTAGTTATACTGACTTAACAACTAGCTTTGATGAATCTGGTAGCGATAGTGAGGCTTTAGGTATCACATCAATAGATATAGAATTTAATTCGTCTAATGCTCCTTTAATTGTTATTAATTTTGTTGATTTAAGAGGAAGTGCCATTTATCAAAATGAAGAATACATAAGTAATTCAAAAAATAAATACGCTATTTTTTTTCAACTACCTTATCCGTTATTTAAATTAACCGTCAAAGGTTACTATGGTTTACCAGTTGAATACGAATTACATATGACGAAATATAATTCAAAATTTAATTCAAAAACTGGTAATTTTGAGATAACAGCTAATTTTATTGGTTATACTTATGCTATGTTATCCGATATGCTTATTGGTTATTTAAAAGCTATTCCATACACAAAATTAGGTGAAAAAAAATATAGTGAATTAAAAAAAACTAATAATGCGTTATTAACTCTTGATGAATTATTGTTAGCTATTTCAGAAATAGATAGTGTTGGTCAAAAACTAAAAGAAACAGACCAAGGAATTGGTGATTTAAATAGAGCCAACACCAAAAGAGGGGAACAAATAGATGCGATAAAGTTAGTTCTTTTTGTATTTGGACAGAAAACAGATGTAAATGATGATTTAACTGAATATAAATATGTAGTACCTAAACCTAATGTCGATTTCAATAAAGTTATAGAATATTACAACACATATATATTTGAAAAAATTAGGATTTTTAATGAAAACCCCATAAATAACATAACTTTTAAAGAAAGTGATTTTAAATTCTCTAATGTTGGTAAATATGTTAACTTAAACATAAACATGCTTAATCCGTTTAGTGCCGACACTCAAACATTATCAAATGCTTTTGTCGGTTTAGAAAAAAGTGAAATAGAAAACACTAGAAGTGAATTATTTGAATACGCAAAAAAAAATGGAATAACATCTAATTTTAATGTTATTGATTTTAGAAAACAATATGCCAAAATTAGTGAAATAGAAGCTAAACTAGACGTAGAAATAAAAACTTTACAAAAGAATGCTGGAGAAACTCTAAGATTAAAAGTTCAAGAACTGCTAGGTTTCTCCCCAACAGTAAGAAACATTATTTCTATATTTACATCATCAGTAGAGGCTTTTATGTCTGTTTTATTTGATGTCTCGAAATCGACAGTAAACTCTTTACCTAGAGAAAATGAATTAAAAAAATTTGGTCCAAATACCGACAACCCTAATGCTTATGACATAAAACCAATAGCGTTAGATAGCAATGGACAACAATCAAATTTACAACCATCTTACTATCCTTGGCCAGAATATCGAAAAGAAGACGCTAAACAAGGACTTATAGAAACATATTTAGGTGAAGCTGGTGTTTTAAGGAATCCAAGTAATGTTGAAGAATTAGCATTTATTGATGATTTATTAAACGCATTCTTAATTTCAAAAACAAAAAGTGAAGAAGCTGAAATAATCGAAAACCAATCACAAAATAATTGGTTACCAACAAATCCAGTCGATACAAGATTATTTATTGACAAATTTCCATATAGTAGAATAAACGGTAATTCTAGAGACGATGTTATTAGTTTAGCTTTGATTAGAGCTATGACATATTTGGGATACACAAACTATAAACTAACAACGGAAGAAATTGAAGCAATGGCAAATGCTGAAGGTGATGCAATACGTTCAGAAATAAAAAATGATATTGTAGTTCAATCTTTGTCACAATTAAGCCCTTTTGAAATATTAAACACTACAGCAATAAATGATAATTCTGAATATCAAATAGTTAAATACCTTTCTGAAGAAGACGGTGGTGTTGTTGGTGATAGTTATTACTACAACTATATTTTTGCCCCTAATTCTAATGCATCAAGTTTGGTGGATTCTAAAACAAAACACTTGATACCCATTTCTGTTCCAGATTCTGGGAAATTAAATTATGATTTTAAATTTCTATCAACAAAAGATAACGCTGATGGTGGAGAGATATTTTTAACTAATTTTGTTAATTCAACAGCAAACCCTAAAACAGATGATGGTGGAATTTATGTTAAATTCTTCACACCTAAAGATTTCAATGCTTCTGTTAAAACAATTCCAACAACTTCGTTAGATAATATATTAAACTTAGATTCATTAAAAAAATCACAATCTAGTTTCAATCAAGATTTTTCAGATGCTGGTTTCAACCAATTCGGTGGTTCTTATGGAATACAAGAATTTAAAACACTTAATTTTGGTACCGCTGGTCTTGAAGAAGGGGAATTTAGAATTATGTTTTTTGATAATGCGAATTCAGATGACAATGTTTATGTTAAAAGCACCGTTTTATCATCAAAAAGAATAACAAATTCTAGTACAATTTATGATATAAAACCAGATAGCTATAGACTGATAGAACAAACTTTTGGTCAGCCAATACCAAACACTATTTCTCTAATACCACTTTTTTCACCAGACAGTGCAATAGATAATGGTATATCAGTAACTAGCGGTAGCGATAAAACACGTGAAAGACTTGGTGAAAATAGAGAACTTTTATCAGAATTTTTAAAAGATAAATCTGGCAATGTTACAATACCTTTTATTAATTTTCAGGTGGCCGTTGATACTGATGATTCTAATTTTAGTATCGGTAGTGATGATGATTCAGCCCCAGTAGGTCTTTTTGGTAGTAGACTATATAATGAACAAGAAAGTGAATATTCTAAAGCATTATTATTTCTTCACACACTTCCATGGAATGGTTTATTAAATAAAGACCAAAAAGGTATTTTCGATGTTAACGAAATTTTAAATACTTTTGGAAATCGTGGTGGATTCATTTCTTGTCCAAAACTTTGGATTTCATTTATTGGTGCTTTATTGTGGAGGGCAGATACAAAACCAGTAGATGAAGGTGGTTCTGGTCCCCAAGACCCTATTTTATGGAGTTCTGGCACCCAATCTTTCATCCCAACTTATTCTGTCGGTGATTCATTACCAACCAGAACTCAATATATTACTTCAAACAATGATGGTGACTACCAATCAGCCCCAATGATGTTTCCTAGTGCTAGGTTTTATACATTGAATACTGGTTATAAAAATTTAGAAAACGTACTTTTAGGTTTACCAGAACAAGTTAAGAACGAATTTAAACGAGTCTTTTTTGATTTTGTTAAATTAGATAATGGTGTACAATCTGACTGGGATTTATTATCTTCTTATTTAGAAGTTTATAATGGCACTCCTAGTAATTGGGTTACAACTTGGAATGAAATTATGTCACCAGCAGCTGTTGGTGGAGCTCTATTTAGTACAGTTAATTTTGGTGTTAGTCTCACCACCAATTTCAACACCAATGTTGTTAAAAGTAAGTTAACTGCAACACATAATGGTAAACTAACCTTTGATGATTATATTATTTTTTCACCATATTATGGTGAATCACAATTTGATTACAATTTTGTAACTGAATTAAAAGATAGTTCAAAAGGTAGTAGTTTCTTGTTAGAATTATTATCTGAAGAAGTTTTCATTTCAAATTCAACATATAAAATCTGGCGAAACCTTGAGTTATTTTCAACAAAAACTGATGGTATTTATGTTAGTAGCAATGATTTAACAACATATTTCACTACACTTATTAATAAATTGAAACCAATAGATTCTGGAATAAATAGTAGGAATAAACAAAGAAAACAAGAAATTTTTGGAACAGATAATGATAATATAATAAAATTGCAAATATATAGAACTTGTAAAAACATATATGATAAATGGATTGGTGGAACCGATTCTTTTGAAAATATAATTTTATCAAAAAACAGAAGTGATGTTGATATAGCGTTAGCCCTTAAAGGTGGTCGAAATGCTGTATCTCTAATAGACACTTTTAGGTTTGTAAATCGTTCATTAAAAGATATTGGTGATGATTTATATATTAACCCATTACCTGTTGCTGATGCGCTTAAAAACAACCCTGAAGCTAGTTTTTATAATGTGGTAACTAATTTACTTTCAATAAATAATTTTAATTTTACCCCATTACCTACTTTTATAAATTATAAAGACACAGAAACACTTGAAACATTATTTGAGCCTATGTCTTCGATTGATGGTTTCAAAGCTGGTTCTATCGGTCCATCCTTTGTTTGTGTTTACATTGGTCAACCATCTAAATATTTAGATTTTAAAGATTCTGAATATTTAGATGATGGAATTCAATTCAGATGTGATGAATTTGGAAATCTTCAAAATACGTTAGCAAAAGATTTTACTAACGATGCTGAAGACCATGAAGATAAAGTAGCTGTTTTTGCGGTTAATTATAGTCAACAAAATCAAAACATATTTAAAGATATAACTTTAGACCAGAATGAATTTACAGAAACAGATGAATCATTAAAAATAACTGATGAGATTGCAAGTAAAGGTGCTGAAAATAGAAAGACATATGGAGGTCAAAATATTTATGATGTTTATTCGGTTAGAAGCTATAAAGCTGAAGTTGAAATGATGGGTAATTCTATGATTCAACCAATGATGTATTTTCAATTAAACAATATACCTATGTTTCATGGTGCTTATATGGTTATTAAGGTCAAACACTCAATAAAACCTAATTATATGTCAACGGTATTTACTGGTGTTAGAATTAGAAATATAGAAACACCAATATTAGACGCATCTGATTTATATATGTCGATGTTGGATAGTATTGAGGCTAGTACCACATTGAATGATGGAACAAACAATGGAACAAATAGAGGTGATGGTGGTGGAAGAGGATTAAGTAATTATATTGATGATTATTACAATATTTTATTGGATGTCAAGAAAAGAGTTGATTCATTGGCTAAAGATTACGTAAACACAAATAATTTAATTATTGATGGTAGCACAATCCCTAATGTTCAAAAATTAATAGATACAGCTAATCAAGAAGTAATAAATTGGAAAAATGGAACACTAAAAGAGGCTGATGGGACACAATATTTGGATGTTTATGCTAAGGCAACTCCCGGACCTAGTGCTGCTGACTATGGTTCAAACAAACAACCATGGAGTGCTGTGTTTATTTCATATTTAATGAGTGCTGGTGATGCTAATTTTCCAAAAAATGCTATGCATTATTATTATGTGACAGCTGCAATGAATGGTGTTAATGGTTATGAAGCTTTTCCAATGTTTAATGGCTTAAAAATAAAAGCTGAAGTTGGTGATATATTATGTAAAAAAAGAACTGGTAGTTATCAAAGTAGTCATTGTGATATGATTTATAAAGTTGCTAACAATATTGCTTATATAATTGGTGGAAATATAAGCGATACAATATTTTTAAAAGAAGTTCAATTGAGTGATGGTTATATTGTTGATTCAACTGATTTAAACGGATATAAGATATTAGTTAAGAAAACAGATAATAAATATTATCAAAGAAGACAATTAACAAAAACAAATATATATCCAGAAACAAGTGGTGAAGTGACAGATGTTGTTAATGATGGGGCTTTAGGTTATCCAGTGAAATATATTGGACCTTTCCCAACAGAAACACAAAAAATAAATGCATTAGGACAAATTTAATATTATGACAAGAGAAGAAAAAGCCTTATTAGATATGATAGCATATGCCGAAGGAACGTTAGGTGTTTCAAAAAATGGCTATGATGTTTTGGTTGGTTTCAGAATAATAAAAGGTTGGACTCCAAACACCAATATTTCACATGGTAATAGAAATTGGTACTCAAAAGCCAACAATTCAACAGCTGCTGGTCGTTATCAATTTATACATAACACATGGGTTAGTGATGGTAAAAACCTACCAATGACCAAAGAAAATCAAGATAAAAAAGGGGTAAGTTTAATAAATCAACGATTAGGTAGTATAAACAAGGGTTCTTTGGTTAATAAAGCAAGTTTTGATAATGCATTAAATAAACTATGTCTAGAATGGGCATCAATACCAGTAACAACGGATATTATCGATTCAAATGGTGTGGTACATAAAGCTGGTTTTTCTTATTACGATAAAGATGGTATAAATAAATCTAAACATACTTCTAATAAGCTATTTGAGATTTATAATGCTGCCTTGTCCAAATATTAACTTGTTAGTGGTTGGTTTTGTTAGTATCTTAGCTGAATGATTTTGGCGAATATTATATCAGAACATAAGGTTGATGCTCCAGAAGGGTTTAAAGTCTATTCTTCACCAGAAGGTGTTGATATGACTTTACCAACACTATTAGTTGGTTATGACTATGTATC
>Ga0114918_10001293_pt1 | contig 22344 bp, 23 predicted proteins | sample LantaG_FD_87015 | JGI IMG/M metagenome (GOLD analysis project Ga0114918, IMG submission 87015) | Deep subsurface microbial communities from Baltic Sea to uncover new lineages of life (NeLLi) - Landsort_02402 metaG | ecosystem: Environmental > Aquatic > Marine > Oceanic > Sediment | place... | reverse complement strand
TGCGCTCATTCTGAGCTTGAGAAATTCTGGAGAGAATCCGACCCGCCGTGCTGGCCCGCTGCGACGCGGTCGCATCGCGGCGAGAGCCACGGCGAGGCAGGAGCGATTCAAGGGGAAAAGTGTGAGGAAAAGAGATAGTATCAACACTCAAGGCTATTTTGCCCTAAGTTTCCTTTGTAAAGCCAAACATCCCAAGCCGAGCAGTAAGAGCGTGGCCGGTTATTCGTCTACAATGCTTGATTGCAGCCAGTTTTGTGCAAATATGGCAAAATCGGCAGCGTTAACCACGCCATCTTTGTTAATATCCGCTGGGTTTATGGGCTTATGTTTTCCACGAATAAGGACACAATCTGCTCCCTCTATCGGTCTTTCGCCGAATAGAACACCAGTAAGCTCTAACGTCAATACATCACCGTCGTTGACGTCACCAATGGCCTCGACAATTCTTTGAGTTTCAAACTTCAGCGTAAGGTCAAGGAATCCATCGGGGCCTTCTTCGGTACACTTGCAGTCATTACTATCCGATACCGGCGTAGCTACATCTTCGAAGCTACTGCGAATAGGAGCAACGTCAGCTAAGCGAATAGAAGCCACATCAATTGCGTTTACGTCAAAGTCTTCCGAGCCTAAGATAGCTACAGGTAAAACGCCCTTGCTTTTGACATTAAGTGGATTGGGGCAACTGCCGGGCTTGATATCAACAGCAATCGTGGCCGGTTCGGGAACAGGTGAACCGAGTATTGCGTATGCAGATACATTTGTATAAGAGAGAATAAACCATTCGGCGTGGTCTACGCGACAGGCGGCTGTTCCAAAAGCCATATCACCAAGGCTCCAGTTTACCTGTCCCTGTGTCGTTCCGCCGACAAGCCAGTAAGGAGTATAGCTGTTAAGAGTCAACTCTTCTGTAATTTCTGTGCTCACGACCTGTTGGGTTGTAGTGATACCGGTCATTTCGATAGTAGCGAGCACATCGCCGGGTTCACCATTGTTGTCATTGTTAATGGAAAAGTAAGCGGTAGAACCAGCCATCCCCTCATAGTGATAGGCAGCAACCTCAAGCTCCTCAACAATATAAGGTCCACCGGAAGCGACTGTAAAGGGGAATGCTCTTTCTATGCTGGATGTCATCCCCCAGAAACAATCCTCCCAGAATGGCGGGGGACTGATACCGGAACTGCCGGCAATAACAAGAGTATTACTTACTTGGCCGTGACCGTCATAACCCCAAGAGACGAGTGAACCGGCTCGGACAACAGCCGGTAATGCAAACAGCGCAAAGATAATTGCAGTTAACACAACAACCTCAATTGAAGGATAAATTTTCTTTCTCATCTTCTTTCTCCTTTCAAAAAATTGTTATTGTTTTGCGGCGCACCAAAAAGGGCACCGCTACCTGTGGCACAAGCTACATCGTGCTTATCTTTTAATGTCCAATAATAACATACAAAGACCGTTAAAACAAGCAAAATCTGCCTGTTGTTTAATTTTTCCGGGTCTAACTGAATATCCGAGTTCTTTTGTCTTGGGTTGTTCGACTAAAGTTGTTTCGGTTATGATTGCCGTTGCAAGATCGGCCCAGTTTCCGCTGTTTAGTCGCTCTTACTTTTCATTTGTTGATAAGCTACCTCTGCTATATTGGCCTGTCTGCTCGCATGTTCGATAGTCATGTTCACCAGATTGCCGTCAGCGTCCAAATCAACGTATATATTCTCGTTTATCTCTTTGGTCTGCGCCACCTGATGGTCTGAAAACTCCACTAAAGCAGTATCCGTATCTGTAAAGTACTTGATCTTCATAATATTACTCCTGAAAATTGCGGTCAAAGAAAGCATTGTGTACGGTTACACCGTCCGAAAGCAGAATAACCCGCAAATATTTATCGACTTCTTTTACGTATATCCATTTTCGAATTCTGCCGTCTTTCTGAACCTCTACTCTTAAGGGGTCATCTATGGCATTCTGAATCCATTCTTCTTTGATACACGAACGATCCGGTCGATTTCTTGTATAAAGAAAGTACTGGCTAAATTCCATTTCTATTTCTCTTGCCTGACTTCAAATGAATTATACAGTTCCGTATAGGACCTATTATACGTATAAACAGTATAAGCCACAAGCTATTTTTTATCCGGTAATCCTGTCAACAAAAAGCTTTTTTTCTCTGTGTTTCAATTTACAAAACCACCGTTACCGTATTACTCGGCTGACCTTCGCCAGCTTTATTTACCGCTATAACCCGATATTCGAGTTGGGTTTTTTCCGGCTGTTCAACTAATGTGGCTATTTTAATTAACATCCCTGTAATAAACAACTTATATCATTTTCTTCAATCGTTATGAGCGTTTTGCTAATTTAATGGTATAGGAATTTGTATTAGCCACAGAGTTCACAGAGGACTCAGAGGAAAGAAGAAAAGAAATATATAAATCTCGGTGCTCTCTGTGTTCTCTGTGGCAAAAAGTTCCTTTGCGACATATCACGCTTCGTGCCTATCCAAATAACTTTTGTGAATTCCTGTCATTGCGAGGCCTGAAAGGCCGTGGCAATCTTCTGATTATACAAATCCTGCCAGTTAGGATTCATTTTTTCTATTATTTCAATCTTTTTCGCTCTGGAGCCAGATTTAATCCTTTTTTCTGCGCCTATAGCGTCATAAACCCGGTCGAAGCGCTCATAAAAAACCAACTTGGTCACATTATATTTGCTCGCAAATGAAGAGCCTTTTTTGCCTTTATGCTCAGCAACCCTTCGCTCAAGATCGTTAGTAACGCCTGTATAAAGGACTGTGTTGTTAGTATTGGTCATAATGTATACCCAGTAGTATTTCATAGTTTTAGATTGCCGCAGTCGCCTTCGGCTCCTTCGCAATGACAATGAGAGATTGCTTCGTCGCTTCGCTCCTCGCAATGACAAAACCGAAGGGTTATTCGGATAGGCTCTTAATCGGATAGGCTCTTAATATGCTACAACTCACGCTTCATTTATGGCAGCTCACGCTTCATCTGTGGCAAATCACCCTTCATCTGCGACATATTAAGCCTTATTTGTTACGGATAACGCTTGAACTACGATAGATTAAACTTCATATATGGCAGAACACACTTACTTTGTCATAGCTAAAGCCTACTTTTGCAGTTGGGCTAACAAATTTTATTTCCTTTGCACAACTTCATATAGGAAATCCGGGCTTAAACTATGAATCAAGCATAAGCCGGGAATTGACGAAATTGACAAGGTTACAGCGTTATTGTGGTTAGACCGGAACAGGGCTGTGAAGTGCTGACACCGCAGGTTCTTGGAATTTTTCCGGTAGGCGGAGCGACAAAGTTCTGGAAACGATTATTATAGGTCGTTTGCCTGCAACTCGGGGCGGTATGACCGATTTAACGGGGTTTGGCTTCAAGTCTTCACAACGCGTTTGGAAAGTACGCAAATGTATTCTCAGAGTTCTTTTTGGGAATGCTCGAGGCAGGGGAGTCCGGAGGCAAATTAGCCGAAGCGCTGGAAATGAGTGCGGCATATTTGGAAAAACAGGCAGACCTGAGACGGAAGGTCAAATCCGCGTTCGCTTATCCGGTCGTGGTCGGTGTCACCTGCTTTGTAGTCGTTGGTTGCCTTTTAGCTTTTGTCGTGCCTATCTTTTCAAAATTGTATAAACAGTTGAATGTGTCGTTACCAGGCCCCACCCGGGTCCTTGTAAGCTTGAGCTTTTTCCTTAGACACTGGTGGTGGGTGATTCCTATTGTGGCTGTCGCAGCGGTAATACTATTACGATGGCTGTCAAAGAACCCCCGAGCCAGGGCAAAATGGGACCTTTTCAAGCTGAATATGCCTGTCTTTGCTAAACTAAATCGTATGGTCGTGATTTCACATTTCACGCGGACATTTGCAATGCTGGCTTCTGTGGGAGTTTCACTAACCAAGGATTTGGAGGTGGCAAGTCAGGTTGCTCACAATCACAAACTTACTCTGATTGCCAAGGAATTGCAGGCAGCGATTGAGGCAGGTAATCCTGTTTCAAAATCATTGAAAAATTATGACATTTTCCCGCCAATGATCACTCAACCGGCTGTTTCGGGCGAGGAAGCAGGAGAGCTGCCGCAAATGCTCAATAAAGGCGCCGATTTTCTTGATAAAGATATTGAAAGGACGGTAAACGCCTTAATTGTCAAATTAGAGCCTGCTTTGACGGTTATTATGGGAGTTATTGTCGGCTTTATCCTTATGGGCGTATATTTGCCGATGTACGATTATATGCAGTATTTGAAATAGTTCAGAGACTATATCGGAAACACGCGCTTGTCCGGCAAAGGAGTAAATTTTAGATAAAATTCTGACTCTTATTTTGACCAAGGTGATTTTTGTATTAATATTTATATGATAGTAGGGTGACCACAAATAGCAGGTGATTACTTCCGATAAGAAATACTTGCCACTTGAAGTGGGATGCGTGTGGTTCTCGAACAAAGGCTCAAGTGTCGCGACATTTTTTCCTCGCTTGTATTGTAAAGTCTTCGATACGTTATGTCGATAGTTTACGTGTTAGCAATTAAACGAATATGTGTTTTTGAAAGGCGAACAAGATGCGGTCCAGAAAAGGTTTCACACTCGTTGAACTGATGATTGTAGTCTTGATCCTCGGGGCGCTTGCGGCAATTGCCGTTCCAAGGATTATTGGTGGTGCAGCCACTGCCAAGGCCAACGCCTGCCAAACCAATATCGACCTGATAAACTCCCAGATCGAATTATACTACGCAAACAACAGCGCGTGGCCGGCCACCTTAACGGTAATCACACAAGACACCGACTATTTTCCCGATGGCGAACCAACCTGCCCCGTAACCGATGCGGTATATCCCAACGTCCTTGTTAACAGCAGGGTTGACGATACCGGCCACAGCCACTAAAGACTACGCAACTTGCCGCAAAGTGCTTGGTTGCTTTCAAGAAGTCTATCAACAAGGATGGCTGCGGACCCCCGCCGTTTTGCTTCGCCTGCCCCCGCGTCTTCCGACGCGAGTCGGGGCGGCGGGCAAAAGCGAAGCAGCGGGGGGCAACGTCCTTGTTGCCTTTATATGGTGAGCTTGCAGTATGGCCAAAAAAAGACAAGCCTACAGCCTTACTGAACTGATTATTGTTGTAGCTTTTATCGGTATATTTGCGGCTATTGCCGTGCCAAGACTCAACTTCGCTATCATTTCAAAGAATAAAGCCGAAACCACCGCGAAGAAAATTGTCACCGACCTGCGCCGAACACGCAGAATGGCTATTTCCGACGCCGCAAACAATACCAAAGGCTATGAACTAAATATGACCGGCTCCGAGCCGTACACCGGCTACGAAATAGAAAACAGCGATACCGATGAAATAGTGGATTCACGTACCTTCGATTCGGCTATTACCTGCACCGGCGACAATAAATTTAGGTTCGAACCCCTGGGAAATTTAAAAGATGCGGGGCATAAGAACCTTACAGTTTCTGCTGAAGGCAAAATCCTTACGATTACCATTGTTCCAGCAACAGGTATGATAAAATGCACCGAAAACTAAAAATCGTAAATCGTAAATCGAAAATAGAAAATAGATTTGCGGGCTTCACCCCGTTAGAAATACCAAAGCGAGCCTCCTTGGAAAGACAGGCGGAACAGCCTCTGATAGCGAGGGTAACGATAGGCGACAAAAAGCAAAGATTTCTAACGGGGTTTACCCTCACCGAGGTTGTTGTCGCCTCGGCCCTGCTTATTATCGCGATGGTTCCGATTCTAAAGGCCCTCACCAGCGCCCACGTCACCAGCACAATTATCGAGCGCAGAACCCGCAGCCTCACTCTCGCCCAGGCCAAGCTCGATGAAATAAGAGCACGCTCAATCTACCACTGGGGTCTGCCGGGCTCATTTGCAGAACAAAACACATCTCTCGACGGCGCATACCTGTGCGATGTATTGGTTAACCCCGCAGGCAGCCAAAGCCTGAGAGAGATAGTAGTCGCGGTCGGCTACGACTTCGACGGCGATGGCATCCTCCTTCCAGCGGAAGTCGAAGTAACTCTGTCCACCCTCGTCGCAAAAAGATTATAACGACCCCACTTTGCGATAAGTTGCAAAATCACAAGGCCGCAAACTTATAGGACCTCTTCACCAGTCCAAAAAACTTTTTTCGCAATAGCTGTTAATGTCAGATAAAAAACGGCCTGCGCCGTCGAATAGCCACATCCATTCCTGTCTTTTTATCTCTTGCCCTTACAGGCCGATAACCCAAAACTTGCGTAACTGCTCCTGTGTTTTATGCCGAAGATACCGACTGTAACAGATACTATGCGCTGATAAATGGCGAAAATGAAGTACCGAAACACTAAAACTCGGGCAGGTTCGTTGTGCCTGAAGCGTGATGCGTACGGCGTGAAAAGAGATACGCAATACGCAATACGCAATACGACATACGACAAAAAGGCTCTGACCCTTCTGGAGATGGTTATAGCTATGGCAATAATGGTCATTGTCTTTGCGGCCTTGCTGCCGCAATTCAGAGCCATACTGAACAGTTGGGACTCAAAAGCCGCTGCCGCCGAAACCCTCCAGAACGCCAGGGTCCTCATAGACCACATAAACCGCAACCTCACGGAGGCCGCTCGAATAACCGCTGTAAGCGACTTCACCGAAACCGTCGGCTTCATAGAATTTGAGGACAACGAGGGTGAGGGTCTCAGATACGATGTTGACGCAAACGATTATGTCCAATTTGGCCCTGTTGGAAACCTTTCAGAGCTGGCCGGGCCGGTCAGCCGGTTGCAATTTACCTGCTATGACGGCAACGATTTTGTAAACCCCACAACAGATGTTAACGACATCCGTTTCGTGAAGGCCGAAGCGACCCTGACCAATCCCGCCGTAATGGGTCGGGATATAACCTTCACCGCCAAGACATACATTCGAACGAATACAAGTCCCTGTACCCTTGGGCTTATCGGATGGTGGAAACTGGATGAAACTTCAGGCCTAACCGCAGCAGACAGCAGTAGCTTCGGCAACGATGGTACTTTGACCAATATGGCCGGCGACGAATGGACAACCGGCCAAATAGGAGGCGCCCTCGCTTTTGATGGAAGTGATGATGTTATAGAATGTGGAAATCCTTCAAGTCTCCAAATAACTGGAACTGAAGTGTCCATAACTGCTTGGTTTTATGCGGATTCTCTCACCTTCGAGGATTGGCCGTCACTTTTTGGTAAATCGTCTAATGGCGAATGGGATGATGGCTGGGGAGCGTTCTTTTATGACGGTGCTGCCAGGTTTTATGTCAACAGGTGGCAGGACAATCTTGCTTACAGGGCTTTTACCGCTACAGGCTCATGGCATCACTTTGCAGGCACCTATGATGGAAGCACGGTTAAGATATATATTGATGGTGTAAAGGGGACAGATGATAATTACAGCGGAGCCATAGTTGATGCTGGAGACTTTACCATAGGCGAGATAGGTGATTGGGCACAGGGACGTTGGCATGGCAAAATCGACGATGTCCGGGTTTACAACCGAGTTTTGAGTGCTGATGAGATCGCTGCTCTAGCGGGTATCCAATATCATGAGTTTACTGAGGCTAAAGCCGATACTGATACCACTTCCATTACCATTTCGACGCCATCTGACACGAATGAGGGCGACTTGCTTGTTACGGCGGTTGCCACAGACGGGGACACCTCGGCCTCGATAGCCCCACCGGGCGGCGAGGGTTGGATCGAAATTGACATCGACGACTACGCCAATGAGGTGACGCTGGGCGCCTGGTGGAAACTGGCGGATGCCTCAGAGTCGCCCAGTCATCAGTTCACGTGGTCAGGGAGCGAGCAGGCCTACGCCTGGATGATGCGCTTTACAGGCCACGACGCGACCGACCCCATTTTAATGTCTGGGCGACCGACGGCGAGTCCAGCAGCACTCCAACCAGCCCCGAGGTGACTACCACCGTTGACGATTGTATCATCCTGCGTCTCGGCGGTTTTGATGACGACGATATCACACTGAATAATCCTGGCCTCTCCGGCCACGTAACTATCACGATGGACACAAGTGGCGGCACTGTGACCGCCATGTATTGGGCCGACGAGAATGTCCAAAAGATCCAGCGTGGGGACATCGATGGCTCGAATATCGAAGACCTGGTCACCGGAATAACAAAGCCAAGGGCCCTGGCGCTAGATGTTGCCGGTGGGAAGATGTACTGGGCCGACGAAGAGGTCGATAAGATCCAGCGGGCAAACCTTGATGGCTCGAATATCGAAGACTTGATCACCGGAATAACAAAGCCAAGGGCTCTGGCGCTGGACATTGCCGGCGGCAAGATGTATTGGGCCGACGAGGAGGTCCAAAAGATCCAGCGTGCCAACCTCGACGGCTCGAATATCGAAGACCTGATCACCGGAATAGTAAAGCCAAAGGCTCTGGCGCTGGCTCTGAATGAAGCGGGCAGCGGCGAGCCCATTTCCGGCGGTGCCGGATACGTGAAGCGGTCTGCTGCCTGGGACAGCGGAACGTCGGAGTTCGCGCTTACCGCTTCGCAGCAGTCGCAGATGCTCACGATTGCGATAGTGCCGGCACCTGGGAGCGGCGGAGGATGCGGAGGAACAATAAGTCCGTAGAAAGATTGGTCTATGAAGGCGAGAATAAAAAATAATGGTTCGGTGTTTCTAATGGTCATCTTTGCGATAGCGCTGCTTACCGTACTCGTTACGGGCATACTGCAGATGAATACCGAGGAAATACAAATTATGCGAAATCAAATCTACGCTGCCGAGGCCCTCGCTATTGCAGAGGCCGGCCTTAACGACGCCTTCGCTGAGATACGAGAGGATGACCAATGGGACACTGGCTTTGATGATAAGCTCTTTGCTGACGGCTCGTATGACGTCGATGTCGATGGCGATTTACCCAATCTAACAATCGTCTCGGAAGGCACTTCATCGCAGGGCTTTGTCGCCAGAATTGCCGCTGACATAACGGCAGGAAGCACTGCTCCTTACGCAATAAGAATTGACCAGTTGAGGATAAACGACGAGGACGATGATTAACAGTAGGAAGACCAAATTATGCGCGCTCAAACTGCACTGGGAATAGATATTTCGCAAGACCTTATAAATCTGGCGCTGCTCAGAAAAAACAAGGATGGCGTCCAATTACTAAAGGCCGCCAGTGCCCCTGTTCCCGATGGAGTAATAAAGAATGGCAGCATCGAAGATTCTGCAATGCTTTTCAAAGCCGTAAGGGAATTGAAAAATCGCAACAAAATCCGGGCAGGCCAGGCCGCCGTATCGTTACTTGCAAGACCTGTGCTTTTGCAAATCATTGATATGCCCAAACTCCTTCCGACCAATATTGGCCAGTTCGTTCAAAACGAAGTCAAACACTGTGTTGCCTTATCAGGCAAAGAAATTGCATTTGACTTCTGCGGTATCGGTTCCGCAGGCCGAGATGGTACCAGCCGACTTTTTGTTGTTGCCGCCGACGCACAAAAGGTGGCTGACCTTGCCAGAGCATCTAATCAGGCTCATCTTAATGTTGCAGCAATCGAACCGCCCCTGCTTGCCTACGCCAGGGCCTTTTATGATAAAAAGATAGCAGGCAAATTTGATTGCAATTCCCTTTTGGCTATATTGCAGGGCTCTACTTTAACCCTGTGCGTATTCAAAAAGCAGACTTTGGATTTTGTCAGAACCAAGCATATCAGCAAAGAAAAAACAGAGCCGGATGGGCTGTGTCAGTGGCTCGCTGACCAGATAAATGCAATCATCCAATTTTATCAAGTCGAGGTCCCGGACAGTCCCGGAAAGTGGGAAGTCACCGTGGTTGCAGATTCCATCCAATTACCCAAGGATACCGAAGAATCTCTGAAAGCTAAGGTTGCAAGTACCAGTCTGCAGGTAAGAACCCACGAAAACGCCTGGCAGGATACACCCGTTGGGCAAAACGACAGTCCTGACAGGCCTTCAGCAGTGGCAATTGGCCTGGCAATGAAGCTCTTGGGTATAGATGGAAGTAACTTACGAATAAACCTGCTTCCTCCGGAAGCTGCCGAGGTCAAAACCCTCAGAAAAGACCTTCTCATAACAGCTAATATTGCGGCATCACTGTTCGTGCTTATGATTTTCGCCGTCGGTGCCCTCGCTGTGATGACTGATAAGGTAAACGAAAAGATTGCCCGTAAAAAACAGACACAGTCGTTGCGGGATGCCTACGCTTTGTTTAGAGAACAAACATTAGTGGAAATGCAAATCAAGCAGTTATCGGACAGGCCTGACTTGTTGAGCAGCATCGCAAATTCGCGCCCTGACGTGGACTGGGCCGGACTGCTCAACGATATCAGAAAGGCAACACCGAAAACTTCGCGCATAACCGACCTGCTTAGCAAAAGCCATTCCAAAATGTCCCTGAAAGGTCTGGCGGTGTCATATGAGGTCGTTCATTTGTTTGTGGAGATGCTGAACAAATCTGAGTACATCGAGTCGGCTGCTTTGCTTGAGACAGAAAAAGATGATGGGGAGGGGGGATTGGTCAGATATTCAATCAATTGTGCTCTGGCCGCAAAAAAAGAAGGATAGCTGATGTTAGTTGATGATATTGCTAAACTAAATCGTTCGTCAAGAAATGCGGTTTCCATTGCGCTGGTTATCATCGCGGCAATAGCAATGTATAACTGGACAGTTACTCCACACACCACTTATTTGTTCGCCGCGCAGCGGTACGAAGCTTCTATAGACAACGTCTCAGAGGAAAGCAAGCTTATCCGCGAGAAGGTTAAGACAAAGAAGAAAAAGTTACAGGAATTGCGCGAAGAGTTTGCCGAGCTTCAGAGCATTCTGTTTACCCCTGACAAGGCAACAGAGTTCTTCAGTGACCTGCAGCCTATTTCCGAAGAGGCAGGCTGTATGGTTCATTCGCTTAACTTTGTCACGGGTGGGCAGGTCCTCAAAGGCGGGGAGTCCGAAAATCCCTTAAGCATAGTCGCCAACAGTGCGATGTTGAGCGTTGTTGGTATATATGGCAACGTAATCAAATTGGTCGAAAGGCTGCAGGCCCGCACACAAAAGGTTTGGATAGACTCCGTTAGGATGGAAGCCGTCGGCGGCAATCCAGACCAGCTCAGGTGCGATATGACCATTACAGTTTACACAATCGAAGACAGGGAGGCCACGCTTTATGAATAAGTCAAAGTATGCAAAAAAAATCTACTGGTGCGTAATCTTGGCCATTGGTGTCTGCTGTGTTGCTGTGCAGCCAGAGCCGGCGCAGGCAAAATCTGCACCAGGCGGCACACTGGAAGTAGGCAGGGATAACCCGTTTGCAAAACTTGCCAAGAAAAGCCCCGTATCGCAGAATGCCTACCTCGCTTCACGGTCGGACGATGAAACGCCCGAGTTGTTTCTGCAAACGGTGACCCTTAAGTTTCTTAGCGCGCAGAGCCTTCAAGACGTAATTGGGAGCCTCTCTTCTGATTATGGCAGTATTGCTGTTGATGTGAAAACTAACTCCCTGATTATTTGTGACACAAAAGAGCATCTTGAGAAAATTCTTGCTCAGATTAGCAGGGCTGAAGAAACGATGACACCGCTGACTGTAACAATAGAAGACCAAAACGCACCGGAGCTGTTTGTTGCAACTGTAACTTTAAAGTTCCTCGATGCCGCAGACCTTCAGGCTGCGATTAAAAGCATGTCATCGGAGTATGGCGGTATTTCTGTCGATAAGAAAAGTAATTCGTTGATTATTTGCGACACAAAAGAAAATCTTGAGGCGATTCTTGCTCAAATTAGCAAAGCCGACAAAACGCCTCAGCAAATTATGGTGGAGGTGGTCATTCTCGATGTCCAGCTCGATGATGATACCGAAATTGGCATCAACTGGGATATCCTCTCAGATAAAGATTACGATATAAGCTACAAACAGGCTTTAACGACATCGACAGACCGACTGAGTTCAGATACTGGATTTATTACAACAGGCCTTGGTGGCGACTTCAGCCTTATCAGCGGCACAATCCGCAATGTTGTTCATCTCCTGCAGCAAAAAAGGGATGTTGAGATTCTTGCCAGCCCCAGAGTTATGATGGTAAGCGGACAATCAGGCTATATCCAAGCCGTTGAAGAAATTCCCTATACCGAGGTCAGCGACACTTCTGAGGGAGGCACTGGGGCTCTTACCTCTACTGAATTTAAACTGGTTGGTGTCAATTTGCAGGTGACCGCTACCATAACAGACGAGAATGATATCTTCCTCACTGTTAATACCGAGCAGAATGTTAAGACGAGTAAGAGCGTCTCGGGGGTGCCTGTGGTTGACACCAGAAAAGCCCAGAGTTCGCTCTTGTTGAAAGACGGCCAGATTGTTATTTTTGGCGGTCTCAGACGCCAGGAAAAGACCAAAGAAGTGGACCAGATTCCACTCCTCGGCGATTTGCCGATTGTCGGCGCACTATTCAAAAGCACAAACACTGTCATAAAAAATTCCGAGCTGATTGTGTTCCTCTCGCCGCACATCTACCGGGGAGAGCCGATTCCCGATGAGGCAATGGCAAAGTTCAACGAAATTAAAGAAAGGCCAATGCTCTCATTACCAGATGATAGGGACGCTGCTAAAAAGATGCTGCTAAAAAGGATAAAGATGCTGCAAAACAAAAAGGATGAAGATGTTACCAGAGAGCTGCTATCGACTCTAACCTCCTTGGAAAAAATTCTCAGCCAGGAAATGCAGGAGACTTTGAATGCATCAGAAAAAACCTTAACCGGAGGCGAGATGTAACTGGCAGGGGCATTGCCGGATGAGCTGAAGCACTATATTCACGTACGTGAAATTATCGTTACAGCTCCACGTTCAAGGTAAGTCTGCAGCGCACCGCAGGAAAGTGCATCGGCGATAGCCAAATAGTTATCGGGCGTATCCGCTGTCTCTGTGTGGACAGGCAGGTCTCGGCGGGAGATGTTCCGGAGGACGGTGTTTTTTTTACAATCGAGGTGGTTGGCGTTTCGTATCCAAACCTTATTTTTGCTAATATTAAGCCACGTTTAGGACGATAAAAAGGTGTAAAGTAATTTTGCAGCGAAGAAAAGCTCAAAACTTTATACAGGGATTCTTAAAAGGCAAGCGTAGATGTTGGGGTTATTTAAGTCAAAAAAGAAACCCGCCCAGGCCAAAATACTTGTCGTTGATGACGAGCCTGATTATGTCAGCACCATCCAGTGCCGTCTCGAATGGTGCCGCTATGAGGTCATTACCGCCGCCGACGGACAGGAAGCTCTGGAAAAAGCAGTAAATGAAAAACCGGACCTTATCCTGCTCGATACGAGTATGCCCGTTATGAACGGCCACGAAATGCTTGAGCGCCTCAGAAAGAACCCCGACCTAAAAGACATACCTGTAATAATGGTCACCGCGCTCTGTGAGCCGCAGGACATAGCTACAGCATCCTCCTATGGCGTCGCGGATTACGTCGCTAAACCATTTGATTTCACAGAGTTGATGGAAAAAATCGCCTATGCCCTTGAAAATAGAAAAACCTGCAGCAATGTCTAAACGCAGAGCAAAAAATAGAGCTGATGCGGGCCGACAGATTATTCTACAAGCACCCGTTTAGCACCAAAAAACTGTTCCTTGAGTCGGCTGCCCTGAGTAGTGGCCCGCGAGGCATCGCTGCCGTCATATTTTCTGCGTAAAAATGTGGAACGAGGCAAGCAAAAGATAAAATTTGGTTCAAAAAACTATTAAATACGCCCGAAGTCAAAGACAACTTGGCAACTGAACCGGCAAGCTCAAGATAAGACTATGCAAAACAAAAGACACAAAATCTTGCTGATTGAAGACGACAAAATCGATGAACTGGCCTTTAAGTGGTTGGTTGAAAACGAAAAGCTTGCATACGACTACGTGGTAGCCAGTTCTGTTTCGCAAGCAAAGAGCAAATTGAGCTCTGAACAGTTCGATGTTGTAATTTCTGATTATTTACTGCCGGATGGAACAGCATTTGACATCTTGAATATCGCAAAGCATACCCCCGTTGTAATTATCACTGCAGCCGGCAGCGAAGAAATCGCTGTAAAGGCTATGAAAGCCGGTGCCTGTGACTATTTGATAAAGGACCTCAACCGAAACTACCTTAAAACTGTTCCAATAACAATTGAAAATGTCATCAAGCAGAAGAAGTTGGAAGAAGTGCTTCACCGAAAGCAGAAAAATCTCGAGGCAATATTCGATGCCGTCCCTGTTGGGATGCTGCTGGTCGATGAAAATATCATTGTCAGGCGCGTTAACGATGCTATCAGGCAAATGGTTGGCAGGGAATACTCAGAAATTATTAATCGTCGAGTCGGCGGTGTTCTCTGTTGCGTCAACAGTGTCCTCGATGAGAAAGGCTGTGGATACAGCCCGGCTTGCAACGTATGTCCGCTCCGCAAGATGGTGGAAGATGTGCTGGATTCGGGACAATCTGTCCACGCCGTTGAAATCCATCCAACGCTTAAAATCGACAACAAGGAAATTACACCCTGGCTCTCTATAAGTGCTGAGCCGACAATTATAGATGGTTTCAAACGCGTGGTCGTCGCCATCGAGGATATCACGGACCGCAAGCGGGCCGAGGAGAAACTCAAAGAGACAATGGAGTTAAAATCGCAGTTCATCTCCACGGTTTCGCACGAGCTGCGAACACCTTTAGCCTCTCTAAAAGAAGCTGTCACCATTGTTTTGGAAGAAGTAGCGGGAAAAATTAATAACAAACAAAGGAATTTCTTGGATATTGCAAAAAGAAACATTGACAGACTTGCCGAGCTGATTAATAACGTTTTGGATTTTCAAAAGTTCGAGGCCGGTAAGATGCAATTAAATGTGCGGGAGAATGATATAAAGGACATTGTTGGACAAGTCCATAAAACAATGGCCCTTTCTGCTAAGAAGAGACAGATAGATTTTTCCATTGAACTCGAGGATAACTTGCCCAGGGCCAGATTCGATAACGATAAGATTATTCAGGTCCTGATAAACCTGGTCAGTAACGCAATCAGTTTTACGCCTGAACACGGTAAGATTTCTATTTGTGTTCAACACCAGGACCAGGATTTGGTCATACGTGTCAGCGATACGGGTATGGGAATACCTAAAGACGCCCTTCCAAAAATATTTGAGAGGTTTTACCGCGTACACCACCCCGGCAAACAAAATCCCGGCACAGGTTTAGGGCTTGCTATTGTTAACAAAATCGTAATGATGCACGGCGGCAGAATTGAAGTCGAAAGCGAAGTGGAACAGGGCACAACCTTTACTGTCTTTCTGCCGTTAGCAGGCACGTCCGTACCAGAGGTTGTACACGAAAAAAAGGACGATGTCCTTGTTAATAACTGAGCTTGTGCGGACAAGACCTTATGTATAAAACCTCTCAACCGAGGCTTACGGGTTTGGGCTCTTTTCAGGACCACGGTGATTAGAAGAACGTTCCTGTCTTGTTGAAACTTTCATATTAACTGCCCTGTGACGCCATCAGACTTGCACAATTGGCTATTGTTGAACAAAAATAGGGTCGTGGATTTTTAGAATTTGCTTTGACGGAAATTACGGTTCTTGTTATTGTAATATGGACAAAGGGAAAATTACCTATCTGTGATAGCATAGGAGCACAAGACAGGTGTTTAATTAGCTTTCTCTCATTGGATATCGAGAAAAAACGTTTATGAGCTAGGAGAACGTGATGTTCGGAACAAAAATCAAAGCAAAAGATATTATGACAAAAGAAGTAATCATCGCAAAAAGAGACACCCCTATATATGAGGCTGTAAGGATTCTGAGAAAAAACGAAATTACGGGTATGCCTATCGTCGAAGATGATATGACTTTAGTGGGAGTTCTTACGGAAAAAGATGTACTGAGGTTGTTCTACGCCGGTGAGGATGAGAAGAACAAGACGGCTAATGATTATATGACACGACCTGCCGTTTCCTATAAGGAAGATGATACTTTGCAGAGTATTTGTGATTTTATGATGATTAACTATTTTAGAAGAGTGCCGGTTACGTCGAAGGAAGGAAAAGTGGTTGGCATTATCAGCAGACCGGATGTCATCGACTATATGCTGCAGATAAAGGGTGAAAGTGCCGCTGCCGGTGGTTCGTAAATAGTGGATATACGAAAGGTAAATACGAAGTGCCAAATTCGAAATTCACCCGCCTGAGGCGGGCAAGAATACAAACGACCAAAATACAAAATTCAAAACCATTTCAATAGTGCTCTGAGCAGTTAGTGTCTGAATTTTGATTTTTTGTAACCATTCGGGGCGGAAAAACGGTGTTTCCGTGTCATTGCAATCCACCTGTGGCGGATAAAATGGCCAAAATTCAGCATATTAACCCGTGAACGGTTACAATAATTTTAATATGGACTTAAATGTTTTCCAGGCTGGAGGAAAATATGGGTCGAAAAGCAGTTGATGTTGTACTATTGCCGGACGGCGCAATGACGGACAGAGCAGTTGAGGCGAATAAGGTGCTGGTCAAAAAGTTCGGCGGGAAGATAGTTCTGAATAAGGAAAATTGCCTGCCGCACATCTCCTTGGCTATGGGATGTATCAATGAAAATGACCTTGCTGCAATCAGGAAAGTCTTGAGCACGGTCGCAGAGAAAAGCTCACTGCCGGAATTGCGGGTTATCAGCATCCAAACCTCAACAAGTTCGGTCGGCGAGAAGGTGTCCGCTTTTGAAGTGGAAAAAACCAGGGAGCTTCGATTGCTCCACGAGGATGTTATGGAGAAACTCGCAGAATATTTTAGCTATGATGTCACCAGCGATATGATATATAGTACTGGGGAAGTTGGAGAGTCCACTTTGCTCTGGATTAAGAGCTATCGGGAAAAATCGAGCTTCGCCGGTTTTTCGCCTCATATAACAATCGGATACGGTGAAGTAAACGACTTCTTGTTTCCAATAAAATTCACCGCCTCAAAACTTGCTTTGTGTCATTTGGGTAATCACTGTACGTGCAGGAAGATTCTTGCATCTATTGAGCTTAAAACAGCATAAACTCGAAGGACAGCGACACTACTCAACCGTAACGCTTTTTGCAAGGTTGCGAGGTTTGTCAACGTCGTGCCCGCGAAGGACGGCAGCGTGATACGCTAACAGTTGCAGCGGTACAACAGTCAGCATCGGCTGGAGAGTTTCCGGAACATCAGGGACGGTAATTAAATGGTCGGTCCGCCCAAGGGCGGATTTGATATTCTCATCGCCTTCGGTTGCTACGACGATGGTTTTGCCGCCGCGCGCCCTCACTTCGGAAATGTTGCCCATAATCTTGTCATATTGCGGCCCGGCTGTGGCAATAAAGACCGCAGGCATCCCGTCAACTATTAGAGCAATTGGGCCGTGCTTCATCTCCGCAGCGGGAAGACCCTCAGCGTGAATGTAACTTATTTCCTTTAGTTTCAAGGCACCTTCGAGCGCGACCGGATAATTAAAGCCTCTTCCCAAAAACAGCCAGTTGTTCTTGTCTATGTTTGCTGAAGCGATTTCTTTAATATGCTCAGACTGTTCAAGTATTCTGCCTATTTTGTCCGGTATCTGGGACAGTTCATCGATGCACTTTGCTGCCTCTTCACTGCTTATGTGTCTTCTTCTGCCCAATTCAATCGCCAGCATTGTCAGCACCGCCACTTGAGCTGTAAAAGCCTTTGTACTGGCTACCCCTATTTCCGGACCGGCGTGCAGATATATGCCTGTATCGGTAGCCCTGGCAATGGAAGAGCCGACGACGTTAACAATGCCAAGCACGGTTGCTCCTCGCTCCTTGGCCTGCTCTACTGCTGCGAGAGTATCGGCTGTCTCCCCGGATTGGCTTATTGAAATCACGATGGTACCGTCTTCAATGATTGGATTGCGGTATCTAAATTCGCTGGCGTATTCGGTCTCTGTCGGTATACGTGCCAACTGCTCAAACAAAAACTCACCGACAAGAGCGGCATGGAAGGCGGTTCCGCAGGCGGTAAGGATGAAACGTTTGGCACGCGTTAGCTCACGCAGATAAGTAGCTATGCCGCCAAGTCTGATTCGATTATTCCGGCGGTCAATCCTGCCGCCCATACACGTGCTTAAAGATTTCGGCTGCTCGAAAATCTCTTTAAGCATATGATGGGCAAAGCGACCTAATTCGATTTGGTCCAGTGAAAATTCAATCTCCTGCAGGTCTTTGGTAACAGTGACGTTATCAATGGTTTTGGTATGAAAGCCTCTTGAGCTGATGGTAACCATTTCGTTGTCTGCAAGGTATATTGCCTGAGTTGTGTGCTCTACGATTGCAGCGGCGTCCGAGGCCAGGATATATTCGTTGTCCCCGACGCCTAAAATTAAAGCGCTGCCCTTTTTGGCTCCGATGAGCGTATCCGGAAAATCTGAGCAGACAATCGCTAAGCCGTAAGTGCCGTGCAGTTCACGAAGAGCTTGCTGAACCGCCCATTCGAATTTGTTCTGGCCGGCTGATAGCTTTCTCCCTTCATCCCCATCGCCTTTGGCATAGAAATGACCGATTAAGTTTGCTATCACTTCGGTGTCCGTCTCACTTGCGAACTCGGTTCCTTCATTTTCCAGCCAGGTTTTTAGTGTCGCGTAGTTTTCTATAATGCCGTTGTGAACAACGGCTATTTTGCCCGTGTAATCCAGGTGGGGATGGGCGTTGATAGTGTTCGGCTCGCCGTGTGTGGCCCAGCGCGTATGGCCAAGACCAAGCGTTTCCTGATTGTTTGGCTCATCCAGGATTTCTTCCAGGTTGCTGATTCTGCCGCTGGTTTTTTTTATTCTTATCGCACCGCTGCCAAGTAGTGCCACACCAGCCGAATCGTAACCCCGATACTCCAGACGTTTTAACCCTTCTACAAGAATTGGCTGTGCAACTTTTTTACCCAGGTAAGCCACTATCCCGCACATTTATGTCCCTTTCCATTTCGGTCAAACTCTATTTATTATAGAAAAATCCGGCCTATTTAACAAATCAATTCTGCTTAAATGTTCTATCAGATATTATCATTTGACGTTCCAGTTCTCATTCCGTCTAATTTGATTTATGATAGTTGTTATCGATTACAACGTGGGCAACGTCAAAAGCGTATGCAACGCCTTCAGCCATATTGGCTGCGACGTAAAACTTAGCTGCCGGCCCGCTGATATTGAAAATGCTCTTGGTCTGGTTTTGCCCGGCGTTGCAGCTTTCGGCTATGCTGTCAATGCGTTAGGTTCTATCGCCGGGTTGATAAAAAAGGCTGCATTAAACGGCAAACCGCTGCTGGTATTTGTGTCGGCTGCCAGATGCTCTTCGACCAAAGCAGCGAGTACGGCTTGCATAATGGCCTCGGCTTAGTCCACGGCAGCGTCGTACATTTACCTGCTGGCCAGAGAATTCCGCATATGGGCTGGAACCCGGTCAAGCTGCCCGAAAATATGGATTTATTTGCAGACCTTGAGAAGGAAAAACATTTCTATTTCGCCCACTCTTTCTATGCAGATGTCAAAGATACCCAAGCCAAAATCGCCTATACCGACTACGGCTTCGATTTGCCCGCAGCAGTCCAGAAGGGAAAAATCTACGGGACACAGTTTCACCCGGAAAAGAGCGGCAAAACCGGCTTGAACGTCCTGAAGAATTTTTATGAAATTTGCAAAAAGGAAAAACAAAAAGACGCGGATTGACACTGATTAAATAAAAGGGAAATTAGAATTTGAAATTAAAAAACTTTGTGTCTTTGTGTCTTAGTGTCTTGGTGGCAAAAATATGCTGACAAAAAGAATCATTCCCTGCCTTGATGTTAAAGATAGCCGCGTGGTCAAGGGCGTTCATTTTTTAAATCTGCGTGACGCAGGCGACCCTGTGGAGCTCGGTGCGAGATACAGTGACGAGGGTGCCGATGAATTGGTATTCCTGGACATCACCGCTACTATTCGCTCCCGCGAAACAATAGTCGAGCTTGTTGAAAAGGTTGCAGAAAAAGTCTTTATTCCTTTTACTGTAGGCGGCGGCATACAAACGGTTGAGCAAATCGATACTTTACTGCGAAGCGGAGCGGAAAAAGTCTCGGTGAATACCGCTGCTGTTGAAAATCCGGACTTACTTGCCGAAGCAGCGCAGCGCTTTGGAAACCAGTGCATAGTCCTTGCCATTGATGCCCGCCGGTCAATAAAACAATCCGGGAAATGGCAGGTCTGCGTAAAGGCCGGTACCGAGCCAACTGACATTGATGCAGTTGAATGGGCCGCCAAAGCCGAGAAGTTAGGCGCAGGGGAAATATTGCTGACCAGTATGGACACCGACGGCACTAAAGCAGGTTACGATATTGAATTGACCAGCGCGGTTAGTGATGCAGTTAATGTTCCGGTGATAGCATCCGGCGGCGCGGGTAAGCTCGAACATCTCTACGATGCTCTTGTTGACGGCGGGGCGGATGCAGTGCTTATGGCTTCAATCACGCACTTCGGCAGCTATACGATAAAACAAATAAAAGAATACCTCGCCGGCCGCGGCATACCTGTAAATCTGTAACGCCAAAGCCATCCGTTATTGCGAGCAGCCCAGCCTGCTCGGCCTGTGCCTGTGCAAGCAGGTAGCAGCTCTGCCAATCTCAAAAATATTTACCGCCAAATTTACTCGGCCGTCTCTCCCAGCCCGGACGCTTTAACTCGCTCCATCTTGCGGCGCCAGTACGATGCAAGCCCAGAACCCGACACAGCGCTCCACGGTCCAAACACGGCCGACGCCATCGCTACGATTTCACTATTAAACACCTTGAACGCCAGGCCCGTTGCCATCCCCCCGTTCTGCATCCCAACCTCGATAGCGACCGTCTTACTGTCCCTCGCATCCATACGCATCGCACGCGCGCCGCAGTAACCCAGAATAAAACCCGCTGCGTTGTGACATACCGAAGCGCCGAGCAAAGCAAGCCCAACTTCCAGCAAATCGTCACGGGACCGTGCAATCGTAATCCCGATTATGATGCATATCGATAACATCGCCACCACCGGCAGCACCGCCACTAACTTCTTCGCTAACCAGTGCGCGTACCGATTTATCAGCAGCCCCGCCACCAGCGGCACGATAACCATCTTCAATATCGTAATCATCATTTCGCCGGAATCAATCGGGACATACTTGCCCGCCAGCAATTCCATCGCAAGCGGCGTCATCAACGGCGATAGCAGCGTTGAGCACGCCGTCATTGTAACCGACAGCGCCACGTTAGCGCCCGCTATATACGTGATAACATTCGACGCCACTCCACCCGGGCACGACCCGACCAGAATCAAACCCACAGCTACTTCCGGCCGCAGCCCAAACGCCTTCGCAAACGTAAATCCCATCAACGGCATCACCGTATATTGAAGCCCAAACCCCATGAACACACCTTTGGGCATCTTGAGCACACGCGCGAAATCATCAAACGTCAGCGTCATACCCATTCCGAACAGGATAACCTGCACCAGCGGCGCAATCGTCTCTTTCAGCTCGAATCCGCCCCAGGAAATGAACGCATCCGGATAGAACATAGCGCAGGCAACGAATGCCAGCACCCAAATCGTAAACGCCAGACTCTTAAACTGCTTGGACGCATTGACGGCTAACGCCAAAAACACCACCGCCGCTGTTACTGCTGCCCCCACTATCGACTTAAAACCGAAAAGCCCCAATACAACCGCCGCCCCAAACCCGGCCGCGCTCAAACCAACAAAAACCCGCACCGCCCCCGCTTCCACCCACGCTTTTCCCTTTTCCTTTTCTACTTTTGCCTTATGCACTTATGCCCAACTGCCGCCTCGCTAACATACCCTGCTTTCCTTACTTTGGGATTTGAAAAAGGCATCCTAAACCCGCGCCACATTCCACGCAAGTGATTTTGCACAAACGAAGCCCCCCTGCTCGCCCCGCACAAAACCTGTCCTAAGTGTAATCGAAGGATAGGCTTGCTGCCGGGTCATTCCTGCGCAAGCAGCGACCATTCCTCCACTGACATCCTGAGCGGAGTCCGAAGGCGTCCTTGGTTTTCATAATCCTTTGTTGAATAGAAGTTTAATTTCATTTTGGCTTTTCGGAAATAGGTTCGGCAAGCTCACTACAGGTTGGGTTTGTTTTGGCTTTGTTTTTATTGGCATAGTTCATAGTTTTTTGTTCATAGTTCATTGTTATAGAAGAACTTACGTTCATCTGAGCATCCAGCAAATTGGCTTTGTTTTGCATTATTCGTAGTTCGTGGTTCGTTGTTCATAGTTCGTAGTTTCCTTTGACTTTGAACTTATTTTTGCGTGTATCTGCTGATACTAAGACGTGCGGTTCTCC